>Ga0116231_10010484_pt1 | contig 14899 bp, 11 predicted proteins | sample S1TSphgellanicum_2_FD_89695 | JGI IMG/M metagenome (GOLD analysis project Ga0116231, IMG submission 89695) | Host-associated microbial communities from peat moss isolated from Minnesota, USA - S1T2_Fd - Sphagnum magellanicum MG | ecosystem: Host-associated > Plants > Peat moss > Unclassified...
AAGCGTCCTAATGACGCCCCGTTCACACGGAAGTAGTTTTCCTACTTCTGTCCAGTCAGTCGCGCGTGCCTGCCCGGCCCCCCACCCCCGGCAGCACTCACGTATTGCTGATCCAAAACGGGCTGCCCGCCCGTGCGCCGAGAACGCGGCGCGACCGCGCCGGCTAAGGTAGAACACAAAACCGTCACAGACCGACGGACGGACTAAGTGAATTAATATATAAGATTACCAAAGACCTTTAGGGTTGATAAAAAAATCCACATATAATCACAACATGTGTGTGTACATCTAAAATTTACAATTTTAGGTTTTTGAAATGATCTTCCCCTTTAGCCTCCCCTCAATGCATGCATGTTTCAATTCACACCTACAATGAATTGATCTCCTTTGAATAAGTATTGGATGGACCCCTCACCCCCACCACCCTCCCACCATCCCCCAAAATCCATATCACATTTCATTGTGTCTATGTGGTTTTTTTGGGTTGAGATCATCAAAAGGGCCTTATCAAGAATCATCATTTGGATCATATTCCCTTGTCAAGGTGATCTCTACGGGCACAATTTTCACCATCATTAGCATCATGACATTCATCATTCTACTTATGAGGATTGGTGTTGACAATTACACAAAGAACTAATCATGAAATTTTGCTCACAAATGAAACCCCACAACACTGAGAATAACAATTGACAAACTCTAGAGGAAAAATCTATAAATTTAGAAGCAATTATTTACAAAAAAAATTAATTTGAAATTAAGTTCAAACAAGAAAAAAATTCCTATTCCCAAATCCCAAAGAAATCAAAATAGAACCTTATTCAAAATCCAAACAAAAGTCAATCCCTTGAATTCTTTATTTGTCTTAACTCTTTAGACAATGCAAAAGAAAGAACAAAATAATTTCAGTGAAACGTTCATAAGTTGGATCTATAAAAAAACATCTAGAATTGAGAAAAATCAAGATTGCATAGTTGTTTGAAACTAAATCCAGGTGGTGATATGACAAATTGGCCTGAGAGGAAGAAGGACGTAACGGCTTTGTAAACAGCTTCAGTAAAATGGACCCCATCCCACTCAATGTATTCTTTTGGGTTAAGTGCAGTATTGATATTCACAAATTGTGTGCCTCCCGTAGACAAGGATACATTGCCACTATCACCACAACTCACATTTAGATTGTAGTTGTATGCTCCTCCAAACCCACAACATACTTCCAATTTAGTACTGGGATTGAAACCTGTTTCACCCGCCAAATCCCCACAATAGAAAAACCAACCAAAACACCCCATTTGTTATCATAACTCTCGCTAGGGTTGAGAAATTTGTATCATGTTTCTAGATCATGTTGGAAAAATTTCAAAGATTAAGTCATAAATTGATGACCAAGAATGTGAAGCAAAATATACATTATAGAATAGAAAAATACCATATTGGGTTGGATTCGTAAACAATTCAATGACGGCATTGTAAAAGTCGAATTGGATAACCAATGTGCCATCTGCTTTGTAGTTTTCTTGAAGGCTTGTGAGTGCCCGTTCGAGTCCTATGTTGAACACTTGAGACACTTTGTTGTACTCATCCAAGCAACCAATGCTGTCATATGGTCCACTCCCCGAAAAGGCTGTCAAAATCGAAGGACTACAACCTAGAGTTGGTTGGTTTCCAACTATGATTGTTCTTGCTCCACTTTCATGAAGTTGCTGCAAATTAATTTTTGTTATAAGTTAGTTTTTTTCAATTGAATGGGCACCTTTTTTCAATTGAATGGGCACCCCCCATTCATCCACCCACCACCCAAGTATCAAAACCCAAGCTCTTTTCGTTGAGAGCCATGTAGAAAAAAAATAGTAATATGGTTATTGACAAAGTGCTTACAAAAGGGTGTTTCCCTAGTTGCAAACCCCAAACAATGTTTGCAAAGGTTTCTCACTCTTGTTGTTATGTACTTAACTGAATATATGGTTTATTGTTCATGACAACAGTTCAATGAAAATACTACAAAACTTCAATCCATAATTCATATAAATTCGATAAGTATTGCACAATACACTTTTCAAATACATATCTCAATACTTTATTTCAACTTGAATTTGCAATTTGATCAATTTATTTCTATTCCATTTGGGTATAAATAAAGTGGTTGTTGACAAGTTTCTTTTACCTCAACAGCAGAGACCAAAAGATTCAATGAGTGGGGTACAATCTCATCTATAACAGTTTGTGGTGAGGCTCCTCTAAAATACGCATAAATGAAGTCATTTCCTCCCATCTCCGGTATCAAGTATGCTGCGGTTGGCAAGAAGCTCAATGGTGTAGATGGCTCTGAAAGAGTGGGGAATACATAAAGAAATAGTATTCATACCATATGTTAATTTCCTCCCAAAAAAATCCAGAACCAAAAGGGAAGCAATTTTTTAGGACAAGAAAAATGGATCGTCTACCACCCAATCCAAGAATTGGTGACCACATGGTCAATGACATGTCCTCCATATGCTTTTGCTCACACACCAAAGTGGAGTTGCACAATGAACCTTACACCAATTTAGTTCTTTTATGTAGTTTGTGGTGATGAAAAAAATCACCATATTGTAGGTTACAACAGATGAAAGTTTAAAGAAGTTTAAGTAGCAAGAGTAGTGTGGTTCTTTTACTTACGTGGGGAGCTGAAAAGTGCTTCCTTGTAAACAAAGAATTGGTCAAGCTCAAGTTGAAGGTAGATGGGATTTTTGGTAATGTCAGGTTGAATAGTTGCTCCTGAATATGCAAAGTTGACTCCATGAGTGTAATCAGTTTGGAATCCATTGTCCAACTCTAGTAAAATGGGTTCAAAAAATGGGAAACCAAAGGCTTGAGCTGCAACCCACCAAAAACAACCAACAACGGTATATTTTAGTTTGCGCACTGAAAATCAGATCTACCTCTTTTTTGATACATGTTCAAAAGTTGACAAAAAACACCAACCAGCCAAAAATTATTATGCAAGTAATTAAACATATTGCAATTGGGTTGTAATTATCTTTTAACATTAAAGAAAAAAAATCCATCAACTATTATGTATCGATTTGCCAGGGGAGGGTTTGTTCGAAAATTAACAATGTACATTCTTTTCTAAGTAATATAGGATCTGGTATATTTCATTGTGCATTTCATTGATATTTGGGTAATTTCACTACAATGGAAATGACCAGCCACATGGTGAACATGGACTGGTTTGTACATACATTGATCATTTATTTGAAACATGGTAGTGAATTCATGATGTTTACCTATGAAATCAACAATGAGTCGGCCATCAGAGTAGCGGTTGTGTCCCGGCTCATTAGTGAAACTATAGGATTCGCCATATGGATAGTTGAGAGTGGTAGCACCGAGCCCAGGAGCTAAGAGTTGTATGTTGCCTGTATCTGTAAGTGAATCCCCGAATATGAAAAATGCCTGTGGACATGTAAAGGAATTGGATAGCAATAATCGAGTAGCATTTGCAGGTAAGTCTGCAATGATCATACTACTGGAAGAGTTCGTGATATAAGACTCCTCATCACCATCTGTATCCTTCACCATTTCCAAATGGGGACTTGACGTAGTAGTAGTAGTAGTAGTAGTAGTAGTAGTAGTAGTAGTAGTAGTAGGAGCAACACTGAAGCTTTTATGTCCAATGCTGCTAACATCGTGATGGATGCTGACATTGTCATGATTGTGACTTCCTTGTGCAGCAATTTTGCGAGCTAATTGTGCATGACTTGCTGAGAACAACAACAATGATACCTGCAACAACAACAACAATGTGGCAATGTCGATAGACATTGCCATTCTGCACTGGTAGATTATTATGAAGCACAGTAGCATGGTTCCAAAGCATTTGAACCCGCTCCAAATTAGGCTAGATAAAAAAATCATCTTCAAGATTAATTCACACTAGCCTAGCAGCACAAAATCAAATCTAGAAATTAATTTCAAAATCATTTGTAGTGATTAGGCTCTCTTACTAAAAAATTTGGTGCAAAGAAAATGGACATAATTAGCAATACAAGCCAAAGAATACACAAGTAATACAAGAATAGGTGGCAAAAGTCTAGAGGAGGTGAATTGGATGAGTGATCAGTGTGGGACTCACATGTAAGAATCTGTCAAGCTTTTGCTCCAACAGATGTGATATACAAGCCAAGAAGTGATCTGCTGATCAGATGCTCCAGGAAACAAAGCACTCCTCTGCAATTTTGTGCATGCTGCTGGCTTTCATGGGTTTGATGCTTCAAGTGCCTACTATGATGTTGAAATCAACACGCACCCATTCCAAATGTTTTGTCCCTTTGTCGTGCAAACATTTGCAGCTGCACATGGCAAATGATAATAAAACTTATCAACTGGAAAATCCCATCTGCAAACCAATAAACCCAACAAGTACAAATGACAGGAAATTGTTCCTTATTTGCTGCTTACCTCTCTTTCTTGTTTTTCATTGACCATGATTATCGATAGCAAAATTGCGAGAGACAAGTAAATTGAGTTCAGCTGTGCAAGAACACATATTTGTTCTTGCATGTGTGTTCTCAGTTTCAAGTAGATCTACATCTGATTTTTCAAGCTGTCAAGATGGACTTGAATTTGAGAAGACACTAAATAAATAAAATTTGCTTGAGAATATAATTTGAGCTCCCCAAGAAAAGCTAGCTTGAAAATCACAATATTTTCATACATCTTCATAAAAAATCCAGAAGACCTTGGCATTGAATAGAGAATATTAACCAAGCGGAAAATGGGAAATCAAAGGTGATCCTGAACATTGATGCAGATATCGACTGGGCATTTCCAAAACATATGCTCAGCTGCAAAAAAATAACCTGCTCCACCAATAAGAAAAACAACCCGCATAATAATAACACCTTGTCTAACACTCCAAGATTAGTTTAAACTTTACAACTTCCCAGCTCTTCAATAGAAAAAGAAGAAGAAATGTAAAAACAAAACTGACTTGAAATTTGTGATTTGTGATGAAGAAGAAGAGACAGAGAGAGACTAAAAACATTTGTCTAGACTCCTGTTGAGAGATACACACCTTATAACCCCATCTCAGCAACCTGCACTCTTTTTGTTTTGTGCGCCTGAAGCACATAAAACAGCTAAAGTGCTGGATATGTTTCCTTGCAAATCCACATGAGATCCATGAATTGAAGGCTGTTCTTACATTTCCTTTTTGTCTTCCTTCTTTTTTCTCCCATCTTCATTAATGGCACTCAACTACCCAATGCCACCCCCACAAAAAAACTTGATTGTTGTTTGTTTTTATAGTCTGGTTGCTGACATGACCCAGTTGTTCTCCCCCATTTTTGTAAGCAAAAAAACAACCAAAATAAAATAAATAAATAAATATGATAATAATTTTGGGATGATTGAAGATTGACAGCAAATCCATGATTGAAAACTTGGTAACCAAATTGCCAAGGATATCATTCATTCATTCATTCTCTCTCTCTCTTCTTTTATGAAGTAGAGAGAAGGTTGTGAACTATGTGATAAGAATCTTGTTTTTTTTTTTTTCCCTTTTTTTCCATAAAGATGAGAACTTTGGGACTAGGCAAGAGGCACCTTGAGTGTAAGTCAATAATAGTTTATTTGATCAATAGATTCAAGAGTTTAGTTTTTTTCAGCACCTCTTTTTCATTTTTTTCTTTTTTCTAATATAAATTTTGTGGGCGAATTTTTGCATTGTGGCTTTGAAAGTGTAAACTTGCAAAAAAATTGCTAAAATTTTGGAAAATATAGCAAAACTTTTGAAGCCAACAAGATTGAAAAAAAGAAAAACTCTGGTTGGGTTATTTATGATTTTTTTTTTAATTACAATATTTTTCCATCATCCCCATTTATTGTATTGCTTTGCTTTAGGAGTTGTACTTCTCTGCAGTAGTTGAATTTTTTTTCCCCAGACACCCATGTGAAGAAATTTCAACACTGAGCTTCAATCAAGCCTCCAGATTTCTTCAGGCAGCATAATTTTTCTTTTTCAGGGAGGTGGGTGTTGTTGGTGTGTGTGTGTGTGTGTGTGTGATTGATGCACCTACCTTATTCAATATGCCAAACGCATTTTGAAGTGAGAAATAATAATGCAGCAAATCTAATCTGACAGCCTAATTTAAGGCAGTTGAGCAAAGGAATCATCGAGCAAAGCATTAGGCGGATATCAACTCGTGTTGAGCGGTTCTTAGGATCAGGGGACTGATACCCTTTGGTCATCAACTTTAGGCTAGTATTTCCTCAACTCACCCCAGTCTAGTCTTGTTGGTTCTTTGATACCAGGACCAGTGTCAGTCATGTAGCAGGTTCCAGCCTGCTATGAACCAGTGTCGTCCAAATCTTGATTTCTAAAGGTACCTTTGGTCCCAGTTTTTTTATAAATAAAATATTTTAAAATTAATTTAATAAATAAATAATTTAGGGGCTGTGAATGGTCCAGTTTTAAGACCTGTTCTTTGGATTTTTTATTTTTTATTTTTTTGGTTTCAATCATTTTCACAAAGAATTTATGCTCGATCCAGGTCTAGTTTCATCTCCATTACACACAATTATTTTTTATAATTATTTTTAGGTTGATAGTATTAGTTTGTTCAACAAGTGTACATGGTTTAGTATAAAAATTATGTAATATTAATTATGTAAAACCAATCAAATGGAATAACTTGTCTGAAGTGTGAGGCCAAGCTTATATTTTAAAATATAAAGTTATACTTAGCTAACTAAAGAACCTAAACCTACTTTAAAAGGGACAACACTTGCAATTTAACGTCTAATTCAATTTTGAAAAGAGGCTAGTTACCTTGTAAAGCTCCAATGACGATTAAAAAATCTCAAAACCTCCTCCAGTTCAAAGACCCTAAAACTTGACCTATAACCTAAACCTACTAAATCCAAAAACCTCCCAACAACACTAGTATGAACAAATGAATCATGTTAAAAAAACTTTTTTTCATATTTCAATCCTTCCCAAACTTACCCCTTCAAAAGATATTTAAACTATTTTGCCAATCAATCATAGCTTTGAGCTTAACAATGTCCCCATGAATTTCATCATGCCCACCCCTTTCTTTAAAGAGGTGGACATCATGCAAATTCCATGAGACCTTATGACTAATTCTTGGGTTACAATAGTTATAATATTGACAATGTGCAATTTGTTCACAACGGTGGAGAATTCGAGGTTCTAGAGGCTCTAGGTGTTGATGAAGCACATATCACCAAAGTGCATTCAAAGAATTTGCAAAAACAAAGGTTTCTTTGAAAGTTGCATTATCATAATCCACTTACACAAACATTTTTTTAAAGGTGAATGATAATCAACATGTGGATCTTTCTCAAAATTAGATTATGAAATGTATTATTTGACACGATGATTCAACCTCACCTTATATCTTGGCTAAACACATGAGATGTAAGAAAGGTCTCATTGCATACTATAAGTCTAATGGCATAACAAGCATGAAAAAATATGTTGATTCTACTCACGATGCCTTATTAAAGAGATTATAATAGATGCAAACATTACCCAAGATCCACTTGATCATGAGGCCATTAAAAAGAAGGCACATGTATTTCCATGTGTATTATTTAGTTTTTTCTCTACTACAAGTAAGTTTTTAAAAATGGGTAAAGGGTTTTTACTTCTAAAGACTACTGAATCCATTTTGCTCCAAAGGTTAGCATGCAAGTTGTGTTGATGGGTTGTTTTCTCATCTATGAATGTTTTTGTTGAAGTTAATTTGCTAAGTTTTGTTGAAAAAATCATGACGACATATGTGTAGCCTGCACATGATGTCTTTGCCATTATTATTAATTTTATCTCGAATGATTGGGAGGTAAAATATCTCACAAGTAGTGCAACTATGGACCTAAATTGTAGCAATTGTTGGATAAGTTTTCCTTGATTTAAAAAAATGTTGCTTTATGTCAAGCATGAAGGGTTTAACTTGCAAACATGTGCATTTGCCCTAAGTTCTATTATATCATGTAGTAATTTGGCTATTTTGGAGCCATTTGATGGCTTGTGTTTGGGGCATGCACTTTCAAAGGTGTGCCAATATGTTATTTCCAATGACAAAATGTGTATTGGTCTACCCTACACATCTATAAATGTTGTTCAAGGTGCCATCCGGAAATGTATTACATGGCCCAAATTTTTCGGAAAAGGAAAGCAAGCATGGGGCAAAGTTTACATTAATTAAAAATTGAGGCCTAAAAAACGAAATATATTCTTGAAGACAAGGTAAGTCTTTTTTTAAATTATTTTTTGATTGTTTTGTGGTTTTTATTACTTTAAAAAAAATTTGTGGTTATGATTTATTTTTTATTGTTTATGTGGTTCATGGGTGTCATTTAATTTGTCTTTGTTGTTGGTAACAAATTTGCAAGTTAGGTATTTTTGTTACAAGATGCCTTAACTTTTTGGAACATCACTATATTATGTTACAATCAACAATTTGTGGCATTACAAAGTTGTGTACCATCTCTAAGAATTTGGGTTGTATGTGAAGTTATGGCAAAAGTTCTATCCTCTTTAGTCATTGGTTGTGTGTTTGATCCACGATCATGGACATTGGTTGCTTGGATATGTTCTGCATTTTATAAAATCGACTTGTCGGGACATTCAAGAAGAGCTAGAATCCCAAATTGTTCCTAACAACCATGTCAAAGAAGATTTTTTATCATGAATCAAAGGAGTTCATGATTTGCATGAATTCACAGATTCTAAAAGTTTTTCTACCCTTCGTTTCCTTTTTGCATGAATTTGATAAAAAATGAGGTTGACTTTGACGTTTGATCTTTGGTTTAAGTTGATGTAACTAGGTACAACATATTTAGATCGTGAAAATGTTGTTGTTGAATATAATGAAAAGATGTTGAATTTATTAAAGGAGGCAAACAAGGTGTTGATGCCTATTAACATCAAAGCAACATCAAATGTCTTATAATTCAATTATGTGTGGGCAAGTCTACAATTCATGCATACAATGCTTAGTGTGTGTCTTTATATTTTGAGGTAGAAAATCTTTAAGCTTGCAACATGATTTTGAAAGGTTAAAATGTGTGTTTTGTTGTCATTTATTTACAATTTGAAGGAAGAATGGAAGTTTATAATATTTGGTTACATGGAGGTGAAGCAACATTTGAATTGAACTTTTGCTCCAAATTTTGAATTTATAGAACTAAAATCATTTGTTGGACCAACTAGAACTAGAAACTTGCAAGCTCAAAGCTTTTCCAAAATTATGTAACATTTTTTTTGTTTGATATTTGTGACTAGAGTATCAAGGTGCATGTGAAAGGACATAGAACTATTACAAATCTCGAAAACTTTTTGGTTGCATAGAAGGAAGGTATTATAATGTAATTTGCAAAAGGAGGAGCAAAGCCATTAGTGTATAGGTAGTCAACATTGTCCTTGAGTACCATGTAGGTTCCTCAACCTAAAACTCATTTTCCTTTCCAATTGGATCCAAATGTGTCCATATAAAGCCTAATGAAACCCATTTGGAGAACATATTTGGACATCATTGATTGAGGGGGATGCAAACCAAAATTTTACTATAGTTTTCATTCAAAGTCAAATATGTTGATTAGTTAGAAAGTAGCAAATATCAATCATCAAATATTTCAAAGTTATGTTTTGATTTGAATGTAACAAAATCAAGGTGATTGACTTTAGATAAATGTAATGTAATTTTTTTCAAACAATATTGTAATTAATTGTTTTGATAGTCAATATTTCTTATTGGTTTCCTATTGTATTCAAACAACATATGAACAAATCATGTTGAATTTTGTCAATTGAATTTTAGTTAATATATGGGTTTTCATTTATTGTCTTAGTTTTTTGTATTGTAATTTGCAAAAGAGAATACATGTGTGAATATAAATATATGTTTTTATGATGTAATATATTAGTGATTTGTTGTTTCTACTAGAAGATGCTATAAATTTTAAATTGTGATTACATTTTAGCCTTCAAAATGGGTTTTTGAGTTGTAATGACCCCTTGCAACTTCATTGCAACTCAATGTATTTCTATGGTATGAGTGTTATTAAACAAGTTGCATGAATTGTATTAAACACAATTCATCATATATGGAATTGATACATATGCAAACATGTAAGAACAACTATTATGCAACCAATGTGCATCTATTTTGTAATGTCATGTTGACATTGCTTTTTAAGGTCCATAATGTCAATGGATTTGCATTATTTGACCATTCGTAAGTTTTTTAATGTGTAATAATCCAATTTCAATGTTAAAATGGGTTTCATTGATTAAGGGTTGAAGGAAACCATACTTGTATAATGATTTCAATGCATCAATATTTGTCTTATAACATGTTGGATTACATACACATTGATTACATATTTTCATTAATTTTGAAATGTCATTTTGGAATTTTTAAAAAATGTTTTGTCTTCAATATTAGGGGGCCTTTGTGGTCCATGGATGTATTTGATCATGCTCCATCATTAATGCAATTTGTTACTATTGATGATTTATATCGATTGATGTCTTGTATAACATTTAAATAAGTAACCATATTCTTTTTTTAAAAATTATCATTGCATAATGATTATACGAATGTGTTGAGATTTGAAGAATCATTAAGCCATAATAATGTATTGATATGTAAGTTGTTATTTTTTGTAATTCATAACACCCACAATGAGTTATTATTTGATTAAGCATGCCAACATTGTTGTTAGATAATTTTTTTCTATTTCTCACCTTTATTCAATAAAACCCATGTATTTGAAAATAACATCAATAATAATGTGTACAAATGTAACAAACTTTTGGATTTATTCTTACATTTTTGCATCCTTCATTTTTTGTCAACATGTTTATGACATAGAATAAGTCGATATTTATGTTTTATTAACTTAGAATTGCTAACAAAGGACAAAGATTGAATGCATAATTGAAAATGTAACAAACTTGGTGTTCCCATGAAGTTTATTAGATTGAAAATCCTTTATCTTTGTATTACACGACTACTTTTAGAAGCCATGACATATTTATCATAAACTTTTAAATGTTGTAATAAACTACATTTTTCTTTTACAACACATGGTTTGTGGGTTGATAATGATGTCATTGAAATCTATACTTTGTATTTTATCAAGGATTTTTTTTTCATTGATGTTTGACAATCTTGATACTGCTAATTTAATTCCAAGGCGTATATGTCTATGTTGTATCATGTTAAATACAAAAATAGAAATAAATGATGTTTTGAAAATTAATAATGAATTTTGTCTAAATTCATCAAATGTTACACATGGCTTGGGGTTGATCAAATACGTGTGATCTCTTATTCTATAGTTCATTCTAGAAACTTATGGGTTATTCTACTTTGCTTTAACATTGATTTTTGTGCATTCCCAACTTTGACGCATGATCTCTCAATCATTTAAGCAGCATCCTTGGTAAGTAATAATTATTTTCATCCTGATGGGTTTATGTTCTATTGTGGTTCGCCAACATTTGAACATGGATGTACTAGTTGGTTGTTATGAATTTTGCATTATTTTTGCAGGTCACATTGTGAATGGAATTTTGACAATTGCAGTCAAAAAAGAGTTGCAAAATTGGAATTACCATAAATTTGGGGTTGGTGGTCAACTTTTGCAAAAATGTTTATGATAGAAATTAATTTCAATGTAATTACTTCTAGTTGATGTGAAAATCTAAATGACCTTTCTTGCATTGAAATGGTTAAAATCCTTGCATTCTTAACTTACACTCTTATGAGTTTGGAACTTCATAATTATTAATAAATTTAACAAAATCAAACACCCAAATACTTCATTTTGTAAGTTTTTTGTAAAACTTTCCATTGCATTATCAAGTTCAATTGAACATCATTTTCCTTTTTAAATTGAACTTTAAATGGGAAGATGTTTTAAAAAACTTTTGTCCATGCTTTTGAAACCATCATAACTTTTAAAAAGAAATTTGTTTTGAGTATGCAATTTTGCTATTTTATATATAATTCTCCTTGATAAGTACGTTTCTAACAATCAAATGATCTTTTCTGTTTGATTTTTAAAACTTTATTTTGAGCATCCTAGACCATTGAAGAGTTCAAGTTTCAAAGTGAAAATTCATGTTGAAAGTTCTAAAAATGCCTCCATTCAATTTTCAAACATTTTCACTTTTTTTGGGTGAACATTGCATTCTCCTTGACCAACATCATGTCTTTAACTTACATTTGACTCAAGTCCATATTAAGTTTTTAGTTTAATTTCATCATGGCAATCAAAAATGAGCTTGAGTTAAGGTTATGACAACCATAATGCACTATAATAGTTGAGGACCTTTTGTTTTGTATGCAATAATGGAAATCACTCACAAAAAATCTTCTATTATATATTTATTGCAAATAATAATGAACAATTCTTAAAGATCTTAGCTTTGAATACTACATTGAGTACAACATAGACTAATTGTCTAAAATGCATCCATGTGTTATATTCCAACATATGATCTCAACAACACACAAGTAACTTTGAAATGATACATTTATACATTAAACCATATAAATTTGTACACACATCAACATAAACAAATTATTTGTCCCCAAATCAAAAACCTTTAACATTTCATAATTAATAATCATATCACAAATTGTGCATTGGAAAATATTTGAAACAAACAAAATGCATGTTACATATAACATAAGCTTAGTGCATTCATCCAACAACATAACACATTTTTACCATGAATAGACTTACAAACACATTCCAACATAAATGAAGGATGCACAAAATCAATTATAATAAATTTGAATGTCATAAGTATTTTTGTGTCAAACTAATTTCATTTGAATTTCAATATTTCATTTTTCATCTTGCTGAGTTCTACCTCCAACTTCCTAATTCTCTCAATTCTTCTTTTTTTATTTGCCAAGGTCTTCAACAATAGATTAAAAGGACCTATCATTGCAGTTCCCCTATTATCACACACATGTTTTCCTATTGCCATACATCGTTGTTTGCTATCCTTGCACATAAAAACCTTATTGTCATCCACTATTGTTACCTATCCTTCTACAAGGACACTTGAGTTCTCTTGAATTTTCATTTGGGAAATTGTCAATTCCAGTAAAAAAGATTTTCAAAGAATCGATATACAAGTAATTTTTTGGAATCTATCATATGGTTTTCCTTGGACAATTTTAAAGACATTTCCTATTGGATGGTCATCCTAGGACATTTCCAAAGACAATTTCCCTACAACTACATGGATATGAAAGGACAAATTAACATGTGTTTTTTCATGTCCATGATATTTATATTAGTTCAAAATAAACTTGACACTGATTTAAATAATGATGAATTATTGGAAACCATATGAAAACAAAAGGACAAAAAAATTTAATCATCATTGGTAATGCATAGCAATTCAGAGTCCAAATTGGGTATAAAGTGTGCAATGAGAAATTGAGTTGATAAAGTTTTTATGTGCAACCAAGTGTGCAATCGTGGGGTGAATGGAGAATGGTGAATTCAAATTATAGCCATTAATCCTAGGTCACAGACTTTCACATGTTTATATATTTGCACATTCTAAAACTTGGGTTTTGTGACTATGCATTCACTATATACCAAATTTTAACAAGAATGTTTTGAATTCAAAAAAATAAATCCAAAATGTGGTTTTAGAATATGCAATAATAAGTTAGCTACCCTAATTGATTAAAAATATATTAACACCACCATTTGCATTTAATGAATGCCAAACCAACATGCAAACACATATAGAACCAAATAAAACACAATTTAATTTTGCACTTTTAAGAACCTATTGTGATGCACACACACACACACACACACACACACACACACAAAACACCACCACATTTTTTCCCTTGTATATTTTGGTCCCTCACTAGACTCAAAAAATTATGTTTGTTGAAATCACAATGATGTTGCAAAACAAATAATTTACACAATTAAAAAAGTACTCTCCAACATGTTAGAGTAACTGGGTGAAAGTTACTCACCGACCTATCCCTCCTCAGTGTCTCTATAGCGTGTCCTTTTACATTGTCATTATCATGACGATGTGTTATGTACAAAAAAAGGTTTGCAAATAACCCCTTCTCATATACATATAACATAGCTAAGGTTGAAAATACAACTTGTATTTCTGAAAGCTTTCAAAGAACTTGAACACCTCACTATTAACAAATGTGAAAATGAACGAGTCATATTCAATTTTGTCCATTGATTAGGTATATACACGATTCACATTAGGTATATACACTAATTGAAATATGACTTGTTCACTAACTCGACCCAAGAAACTAGTGCATGAACTAACTACAAACCGGTTCACATTGAATCAAATATCACACCAAAACATACGTAGTCAATTTCTCCTCAAAAATGTGGACGCAAAAAGAACACACACATCAGAGTAAAATTACTAACTAACTACTGCCGTACCGGTCACAGTGTGAACAGGGATTTTCCAAATGCCAGCAATTGTGGAGAACGTGGGAAAAACAATTGGGAACTGCACGACGTCGGTAACGTATCACCCGCAAAATGTGCAACTGAGAACGCAAAATGTGGAACTGAGAACGTTTGTTCTTCTGGTGCTCGAACGCGCGCGCCTGCGTGCGTGAGTGCGTTTATGTTTTTGGTGCGTTTCGGCGTTTTGGTGTTTTTGGGTGAGGGAGGACAGTCTTGCGCGACGGGGAAGAAGAAGAAGAAGAAGAATTAGAAGATGGTGCTGGTGTTGGCGTTGGGCGATCTGCACATACCGCACAGGGCGGCCGATCTGCCTGCCAAGTTCAAGTCCATGCTGGTACCCGGCAAGATCCAACACATTCTCAGCCCTGGTAACTTATGTATCAAG
>Ga0116231_10010485_pt1 | contig 14898 bp, 5 predicted proteins | sample S1TSphgellanicum_2_FD_89695 | JGI IMG/M metagenome (GOLD analysis project Ga0116231, IMG submission 89695) | Host-associated microbial communities from peat moss isolated from Minnesota, USA - S1T2_Fd - Sphagnum magellanicum MG | ecosystem: Host-associated > Plants > Peat moss > Unclassified...
CGAATTGTTTTTGTTTGTAGCCAAAATGGCCATCATCTGTAGGAAGATGTGGAAAAAGTGGGCAATTATCTGAAGAAAGATTTAGCCAAACCTGGCTACAAATCCAAACATGAAAACACAAAGTGTTGGGGGTGGCTGGAGTGGCGTAGTCACGGGTTACCCACTAGTTATTTCATAATCTGAACCTTATTTTTTCGAGAAAATAATGCGTACTTTATCGGGATGCGTACTTAAACGGGTGCGTACTTAGGCGGGAGGCTACTGTACTGGACAAGTGTCTGAGACAGAAGGAGGAATGAAGAGTAAGCTGAATTCTTGGATTAACTTGGGTGCCTATTTAGAAGCAGATAAGAGGGTTTAGGGTTTAGGGTTTCCCTGGGTTTAGGGTTTTACCACAAACCCTAAACCTGGATAAGGAGCTGCTGCAAGTCGATTCTTGGATCAAGTGATCAAGTGACATGACAAAATGGAATGATCCAATCAGAGAAGGAGAATAACAATAGATCTATAATGGAAAGGAGGAACATCAATTATGGATTTCTATTCAGTCTAAAATCAATGTGTGAGCAGTAGCCTGAATATGTATAAAGTTTCTGTTTTTTTAACAGTTGTTTCTATAACCGATTTGAAAGACTGCAAATGGCTTCTTGACTGCAGATCATGATTCAATTCACAAATGAACCCATAATTTTCTCACCAATTCACAATCAAAAGCCCCACAACATTTGTTTATTCAGTTCCCAGAAACATTAGATTCAAGCAATGGTATGTAGCTGCTGCTGTAGAAAAATTCTAATGTATTAATTATTGCCTGCAAGCGGTCGGTCATGAATGAATCCGGCCCAGCTGGAATGATGGCTAATAAGAACTCACTTTGGATTCTGTAAAAAAATGACTACTTGGAAGTTTGAGATCTGCAAAAGAATTGTTGAAGCTTCATCCCCGGCCTGAATGCATCCTGTGTGCGATGATCATTGATGAATATATCACTAAGAAGAAATACTGCGTCCAGATGCTGCTTGAATCTCGCAGGTGGGGAGTTGGGTGGGGTTCTTTCTCCAGTACTGAGGCAGCTGAATTTGAGAGCGATGGTGCCCCCACTTAATTATTGCACAATTTTGTTTTTTCCACTAGAAGTTCTTCCAATTGGTCATGTAAGCATCAAGCTGCGGCGCATGACCAGTACTAGCGAGGGTTGTATCGTTCCGCTGGAACTTGTAATTGTATTGATCACCAGCTGAAACTTTCTGCAATGGAAGAGTTGTTGTCTTGATCTGGGTTTAGGGTTTAGGGTTTTTGTGATCCGGGATCACGTACTCATGCATGATGAACATTAATCATGAGCTGCTAGCAGCTAGTGAGCAGAGTTGGGTTGGCTGCAGATCTTGCGAATCTCTCCTTGAGTTCCAGTCAGAGGACTGATGTTTCCCATCTTCACCATGCTGACGCCGAACTCATAAAAGAATCCATAAGTACCGAACAGGGGAGCTAGCTCGTTGACGAGGTTACGGCTCTCGCCTCTTGTGTTGAACAGAACTCGGTCGGAGAAAAGAGTGCCCTTTCCGACTTGCAGGTTCCGGTAGTACTGGTTGTCGAATCTGTTAGGAGTGACGGGATCTAGATTGGTGATGTCGGCCGGGTTGCCACCGTTTGGACATTCGGTTTTCAGCTGCCGTGCATAGGCGGCGTTGAGAAGCGGATCCGTGGTCGGGTACAAGCTTGGATCTAGGGTTGTGCAGTGAACTCTTCCGAAAGTGTGTGCTCCCGAGAGCACCACCACGTCTTGTGGACTGAGACCCACTCTCGCAAAGTTGGCGTTCAGCTGTGTTACGTTGGAGAATGGACTGGGGATGTCGGCGTTGGCTGCCGCTTCGCTTGCTGTCAGACTGTCCCTCCTCCCTAGCAACACTGGCCACCCCGGATTCACAAAGGGTCTTGATGCCTGCCAAAGATCCACATACCCACTATGATCAGTTTGCACACGAGTTTGCAACTTAGAACGGATCTTGATCACATGATCACAAGATTCAATACAAGGAGTTCTCAGTTATCATGAGCAGGAGCTCTTGCATGATTCCCTTGTAGGAAATTATCAAGCTTTACATTCAAGAATAGACTAAAACACTGAGCTCTTGGATGATCCCCTTGCCACAAAATTGTCAAACTTTCCATTCAAGACTAGACTCAAACACAGAGCTCTTGAATTCTTGGACTAAACATGAAGCTCTAGTTTGATGATTTCCTTATGGGAAAATTGTTGAACTTTAGGTCCAAGAATATTAGACTAAAACATGGAGCTCTTGGATGATTCCTTTGTGAGAAAATTGTGGAACTTTCCATTCAGTAAAACACTGAGCTCTTGGATGATTCCCTTGTGGGAAAATTATCCAACTTTACATCAAAAATAGGCTAGTCTGAAACACAAGTAACTAGGATTAATTGTGCAACACAAGAAGTTTTGCAATATTCCCAAGGAGCCTTTCAAGGAAAGTTCAATTATGCCAGATGTCTAGAAGGATACTGTGAACCAATGTCAAAGGGGAAGTTGGTAATTTTTCGCTGGTGGGGGGAACTGAATTTCCCCTTGACAATGTTGCAAAACCCCAGGCTGTGTTGCACAATTCCAAGTTAGAAAAAAATTCTACGAGGGAAAGAACCATCCAAGAGCTCCTTGTTGCAGCAGCAGCTTCAGCTACAAATTCTTCTTCTATCGAGGGAGTGAATATATTCGGGATATATTCAATCAGGAATTTGATGATTGCAAAGGAGCAGGACATGAATTTCTACTTACAAGAACGACAGAGTCGCGAGCAGCAATGGCTAAGATATCAGCACATGAGACTGTGTTAGGGCAAGCTCTCTCCACTGCTGCTTTGATGTTGGCGATCACGCTGAAGCCGCGAAGTGAATTGACGTTGGGAAATGCAAGCTGCTCATTTCCGCTCAGCAATACTGAAGCATCGCAACCCTGCAGACTCATACATACAATATAGATGAGTCATGTGTCAGCTAGCTGAATGAATTTATTTTCTTGACAAACATGATCAGATTCGAGGTTTTGCAGCAATGAGGAGTACGTGATGCAGTCTGAGTCGGCAGGACTCGGCCGGCAAATATGTATGATCAAGAAAAAAAAACTATCTTACATTCACGAAACAGTCGTGGAAGAAAAGGCGTAGCAGTGAGGCAGGCATGCGGGGATCAGCCAGAGCTGCCTGGTACACTTGCTCCGCGACGATGAATGGAAGTCGTGGGCAACTTCTGTCGTAAAAGTAGGGTGTGAGTCTTGACCCGGTTTGTTCAGTAAAGTGTGCGAGTACTTGCCCAGTACTGACGAGCAGCACCATGATCACCATGCAGTACATGATGGGGAATTCCTTCTTCGTCGGGGAATCGTCATGCAGAAGAACGCCCATGATCACAGAGCTCTACCTACTTTTCTTCTCCTGCAGCAACAAGCTCCAAAACCACCAGAAGAAGAAGAAGAAGCTTGTATACACTACTGGAATCTTCTCAGCTTCCTCAGATACAAAACTTGCTCCAGAATATCGTTCACGGTTCATTCAGTTCACGAGGCCGTCTTTGATCAGTCAAAAAATCTCTAATTGCTGCAATAGTGACAATCGCTGCAGATTCCTCCAAGAACAACGTCAAGGGATGCAGCTGGATTTCAGCTCAATATGGGTCTGCAGCTACGTACCAACGCAATAGATGATCTGATCATCGGCTGCTTCACAGGAGCACACAGCACCACCACCACCACCAGCTTCACATCGACCTGCAGGAGCTGCTGGTGCACAATTACCAGGCCGCTGTACACATACAAGAGCTATGTGATGTTGTGCACACACTAGTGTACTAGTCATGCAATCGCCAAATGATTGCAGCAAGCATATATAGGCTGATGACAACTATGTCCTTAAAATAGACTGCAGGAAATTTTCTGGAGGTGCAGCTGCTGCGCGCTGCAGGGCAGCTCGGCTGGGCTAGAGCTACGATCAATATCACCCACATGTACACACGCAAGTGCACAATTAGATTCAACAGTTCTAGCTAGCAGTTAGCTGTATATACAAAGCGCCCGAAAAAGCTTTGCCGCCAGGGGACCCAAAAATATTATTCCGTGTGTCTTTTTGCGATCATTTGGGTTTGTAGTTTTGCTATGGTGATAATTTGGCTGCATCACACTGCATCATATAATATTTGCATCGTCTTCACAACAAACTCTGTTTTTTTTTAGGAAATCTTCCCTGTGGGACCATCACACAAAAAAACTTGAATTTCCTCTATGCAAACATGAAATGGTTTGTTTGACAAAATGGAAAAATACAAAGATCCTCTTCCTATTTCACAATTGGAAAATTTACAACAATTTAACATTGAATATATTATTGGTTCCACAATTGATCCCTTCGAGAGTTTTCCCTGTGTTTTGTTAAATTCATCTTCGATTTGGTAGAGATTTCCATTCTTTTCACTACAGGGAATGCCAAAAAAACTTTGTTGTGCTTGGAACTAGAATATAAGCAATATGATATACAATATATATATATAGTCATGATCAATTTTTAGCTGGCTAGTAACTAATTGTATCATGATCCATTGCTTTCTTTGTGTTGCATCCATTTGCAGCTGCAAAATCGATCTACATGATGCCTAAAGATATCTTCTTACTAGCTAGCTTGGGAAAGGGGGAAAAAAAAATTCCTTTCAAGTACTAAAACACAAGGAGATCTTGGATGATTCTTTAGCTTGTGGGAAAATTGTCTAATTGGGAAAATTATTGCAGATCTATAATCCATCGACCATAGCTGGATTTGGGTCTGTTGCTTTTGGGGATTAGCTAGCTAGCTAGCTAGCTGCAGTGATCATCTCCCTGATCATTCTCATGATCATGGGTTGCAACTAGCTGCCTGCCTGCCTGCCTGCCTGCTGCTTGTTGCTGCAGCTTCAATATCATCATCATCACCAGCCCCAACTATGAATTTCTGTAACTTAGTTCCTGGACTTGGGGAGGTCACTTTCATTTTTATTCGGCCCTGTCCCTATGGACTATCGGTTTCTTTGGTGAAAGTGTTTAGATTGGAATGGAATTTTTTTGGTGTTCAGAGTGTGGACACAGTAGGTAGATGTATAACATCTTATCTATTGGCAGGGCCAGCGTGTTTGTGATGCCTTGTTTCAAATGGCATAAAAAAAATATAGGATGAAATTTATTGAAAAAAATTTAAAAATAATAATCTACTTTAAAATAATAATTGCTTATATTTCATTATGAGAATATATTTTTAAAATTAAAATTTTAAAAATATATTTAAAACACATTAAATATATATATATCATTATTGTATAACAAACTATTTAAAATAAAAATTTTAAAAATCTTAAGTGCTTCCTTGAATATACAAAGAGTGACCTCCTCCCCCCCCCAAGTTCCCAGCCTAGATGCTAGATTTTCATTTGGAATTTCAAATGTTGTTGTGAATTGTTTTGTGATTAAAAAAAGAAATTAGGCTAGAGCTGCTACAGGATGGAATGTCAACTAGGGCGAGCTAGCTGGGAAAGACTTGGCCACTTGAGATCTGTGGAAATAGCCTCTAATGTTAATAACAGACTCAGGAAGGAAGGAAGGAGCAGCAACCTGCAGCAGCTGCAATTATATATATCATCGTGCGAAAAGAGAAGTCAAAAGCTGGAAAACGGATCTAAGTACTAGGGACCTGGATCGAAGGTGGACTTTGCACTTCCCGGATTTCTGGATTCAGTTCTTTCTGTAATTTACCACTTGATCAAGACACTAGCTGCTGGATTCATCATCACACAAAAACTCAAGGTTTAGGGGGTCAGCCATTTGGACATGACGACTTCCTCAAATTTGTGCTGCCAAGATTGAGCATCTCTACAGCATGGGATTTCTGATTCACATAAACAAGGAATGCCAACAAAGTTTGTTGTGTTGAACATGAACTTGTTTTTGACATTGTTGAATCTGCCACCCCAGACCTTAATGTCATGGAATGGTCTCCGCCCCTTTCCCACTATGTTGGGTGTGTCAGGCCTAGCTCGCCCTAATGTGCCCTTGTGTGCCCCTTGTGGTGCCTTACCCAACATAATAGGCTGGGGCTTCACCATAGTACACAAACTGAAATCAGATCTTCACTTGAATGGGAAAAAAACTTCTTCCCTGATTCAAGTTTAGCCTCTTCCTAGCTAGGATCTGGCAAAAGCCTGGACAGACATTAAAATGCAGTATATATTATAATTCTGCTCACCCATGAGACTGTAAATTATGAATTCTTTTGAGAATTCCTGACAAAGCTATCTCCTGATTATTATGGCTAACTAAATTTTCTAGAAGTAGTTTCAACTCTGAGACACAATCCCAGTCTGAAAGGCTAAGGGTTTTCACATCTCAAGCTAATGGTAGCAGCCAAAACCCTGCTTACAGCTACTAATATTGCTAATAATTTAAATTAATTATTAGCTGTTTTAGTGGCATTTAAGTAGCATGATTTGTTCATTTGGCCCTGCCTCCTCCCCTAGATCATGATTCTTGCTTCTTGGAATATTGTTCTTGCCAATTCTTATATCCCTTTTTCTTTTCACTTGAAATTGCTAATAATAAATTAAGACTTTGTGAAGTCTCCTGGAAGACTTGAGCAGAGACTTTTCTTTTCCTTTTTTCTTAAAAGCTTAAAATTGCTAGTAATAATCAAAACTTTGTGAATGTCTTGGAGCCTTGAACAAAGACTTTTTTCCTTTTTTCACTCACCATGGACTAAATATAAAACAATCTTGCCCATCACGCAGCCTCAGCAAGCCTGTGGTCACACAAACAAAATGGATATGCAACACTGGGTCCCACACATACACACATATATGCAATGTGCATTGCCAGTCTGTTGGCTAAGTTTGCAAGTTTGTTGGCTCTCTAGTATGCTCAAGTCTCCAGCTACGGCTCTCTGCTAATCACTCTAACCGACCCAATCTCTCCGTTTCTTTCTCTCTCACATCATCATCATAGCTGAAGATTGTCTAGCATTGACTTGTTGCTCTAAAATATAGCGTGTTATCTGGGTCAACAAGCTGCATATAGAACTACACTACCTTCTTTTTCTCTTGTCAAGAAGTTGCATAGAAGCCAGTAATGGAAGTAGTAGCTTCAGATACTTCTTCTTTTTCATTTCTATTTTTGTTTTTTTTGGTGTGGTGGTGTTGATAGGTAACTTGGAAGTTGGGTGACAGCCTGAACCCTAACAACCAGGGTAGTTTACTGTGCTAAGAGAGCATTAGGAGAAGGGATCCAGTTGTGATTTTAACTCTTCAGTATAGCAGCCTTATCATTAGCCACTTGGGCGAGACTCGCTACATGCTTCTCATTGAGCTCTATATTGGCGCTTAGAGTTGGCAACAATTGTGACACTTACATGGTTGTTTTGTGTGGTTGAGTGTTTTGGAAAAACAGAAACAAATTAAAAACAAAGCACGTCTAAGAGTTGAAAAGTAGGCTAGTGATGGGTGTTTCCAATTATGGTCTTCTTGAAATAACTAGTTCAAATCCTAGCAGAGGTGGCAACAAAACATTTAAAACAAAAGTTGGATGTTTTGTAAAACAACTCTTAACTTTTGAGGGCCGAGGGGGGGTGACAAACTCCCCAAAACAACTTATCAAGTTTCTCAAAAAATAGGCCCACTCCTTGCACGAAACAAAACTTGAAGGGGAGAGGGTGCAGGGGTAGAGTGTCTCCAGCCCACTAGGTGGCTGAATGTCCTCACTATTATGACTTGTCACATAAACCCATTTGGAAGGGAAGAGAAACTGATGTTAAAAACTAAAACGTTAAAACCAGAAAGGCTAGCCTTCAAAAATTCATAACAGGAAACTTCATCAACATCTATCTACAAGGGAAGGTAGTTTGTTTTGTTTTGTTTTGTAGTTATGAGATCCACTGAACCGGGATGCTTTAGATCTTGTTCTTGGTGTCTTTGGAAAGCTCTCGACAAGGAGGGGTGCATGGACTTGGTTCCATGTCGTTTGGACTTGGCAAAAGTTCTTGAATACTGAATGATTTCTTCACTGAAAATTAAATTAAATCATAGCTGAAAATTTTGTAGGAATTGGAATGTGCCTTTGGTGCTGTTGGAAAGATCTTGATGAGCAGGATTTAATGGAATTTATTTGGTAAGGTTTGGATCGAGAATGTGGGAGATATCTTTAAATGATTTCTGCCGCTGAAAATTCAAATAAATTCCAAAAAACCAGGTTTTGGAAGGAAAAATCAGTTGAGGACGTGGTAACACTTGGGCCAAGGGCACAGGCCACACACTAGTCTTTTCTAAAACAGCAGCAGATGGGAGTGAATCCAGAAACCATGCCTTTAATTTCTAATTCTGTACACACTAAGTGTAAACAAAACTATTGCAATACTTATCTAAAAGTGTTGTATTTTGGGAAAGGTATGGGAATCACCATTCCACAGCCCTCTATTTTAGTGTTTTTTTAACAGATGTCTCTGAATAGACGGAATGGCCCTCTCTTGAAGGGACGCATATATATCTTCTAGGTCTTTTCCTAGGTCCTGCTTTTGCCCCTGATAGACTTGGAAGTGGGTTGTGAAAACTTGTGGTGATGGAAAAGGACAAGAGACCTAAGTACCCAGAGACTACCCATCCGGCCACTTCAAACTACAGTATATTATTAGCATTATTATTATTACTATCATCCAATTATGATTTCAAGACAAGGAGAGGTTAAAGGAGCATGAATTTTTAGAGTATAAAACTATCCCACACATATCCAATAATAGCTAATTGCTTATGTGTGCTCTAGTTCATTTGCAATGTAAGTGACTTCCTTTTTTATTTCATGCATCAGGGCCAAGCTTTGAATGAGCCACTCCCCATTTCTCACTCACAATAGCCGGGGCCTGGCTGTGTGTGTGTCTCTCTCTATATATATTCATTCACCACACTAGTTTTGGCTGCCAAATATATGGACATATTTAGACACACACATACACACACAAAATGTGTTTTAGGCGACTATGAACTATGAACCCCAGAAGTACATAGGCACCTCTAAAGTGGTGCCTCTAGTTGGATAGTTATCCATAAACTCACCTTGTGTTTTGGCCTTAATTTGTTCTTATGAACCCTGACTCATTCCTGAATTTGATGAGTATATACTACTGGGCAGTTCCCTCGTTGGCCCAAGTGCAATCATTTTCAAGGATTTAAGGGATATAACTTTTTCAGAAACCCTTTTTAAATTAATTTTCCATCCATTTTCAAGTCTCTATACATATATATATCCAAAAGACCCAATTGTGAAAATAAAACAAAATTCGAGTGATGATGTTTCATCGAGAACTGGTAGGATGGGTATTTTGGTGATTGTCACTATGACAATTCTAGAGTCAATCCGAATTATAATTTGTCGTACATCAAATTTTATTTTGGAATTGTTTTTTTTTTCCTCTTGTTTGTTTTTATCTTGTTGTTTGTCTTACACCCTTTCAATGTTTTTTTTTTGGTCTATTTGTATCTTGTCATGAATTTTTCTAATGAATTGGACATTCATTGATATTTTGTCTAGCAAATCACGAATGTAAAAACATATTAATAGAACAAAATGACATATAGTAAAATCTACCAAATTTTATCTTTTGAAAAGAAAAAAATTATTATAACAAAATTATTACGTTCACACAAAATAATTTAATTATTGTCACTCTGGTAATGTGAAGCAATGCAGAGCCCAAATTTATAATCTATTTTCCATGACAAAATGGACTTTAAATTCAATAACTTTAAATGTTCAATCAATCTGAAAATTGCAAAAAAAAAAAACATACGCATCACCTCATCTGAAAATTGCAAAACAAAAACCATGCACACCATCTTGATGTCAAGGGCTTTTGAATGGTACCAAAAGCACAACAAGGGCCCCTATGGTTTGGGTAGCTTAAGGTGTGATCACAAAAGGAAAAAAAAAAAAAAATACCAATTTAATTTATAGATTCAAAGCAAACAAAATCAAATGCCATTTCATGAAATTGGATATCAGCTTACAGGATTTGCAAAATTTTATTATGACCAAGGTTGATCCATTGGAGAATATGAGCAAGAATAAAAGGAAAGGTAAAGTGAAATCAAAATTGGGGGTTGAAACTACTTCAAGGACCAATTTAGGTGAGAGAGTTGATTTGGTCCCTTATTTTTTCCATGTGTATTGTAATCATCTCTTGTTTCATCACCAATTTTGTTGAAACTAGGTCCAAATACCCCAATTTGAAATATTTGGGCTTTGCATTATTAGTGATGATGATTAAAGTATTTTGTGTGGACATAATGATTTTGTTGCAATCAATTTTTTCTTTTCAAAAAATAAAATTTTGTAAATTTCATTGCATATCATTTTGTTCCATTAATATTTGTTTACATTTTTTATTTGCTAGGCAAAATGCTAATGGAGTTCGATTCACTAGAAAAGTTCACAACAAGATACAAATAGACCCAAAAAAAAACCATTGAAAGGGCGTAAGACAATTAACAAGATACAAATAGATAGAAACATTGAAAAGGTGCAAGACAAACAACAAAATACAAACAGAGAAAAGAAAAAAATGATTCCGAAATAGAATTTGATCTATGATGAATTATAATTCGAAATGACTTTGTAATTGGCATGATGAAGATCACCAAAATAGTCATCTAGGTGCAAGCAAAATATTTTATACAATACTTGTTACCTTGTTTTCTATTTAAAAACAAGAAAAAACATTTTTTAAAACTTTTAACCTTCTTTTAGCATTTCTAAACAAATGAAGCTTTTAGTTTTTTCATTAACATTTCTAACTTCTTTCTAGCTTCTTAAAGAATTTTATGTCATATCATTTGGATTTGAAAAAGTACCCCAAAAATATCCCCAACAATTACGTCATTCTTCACAATTACGTCATTGGGGATGATTTTAATTATGAAAACAAACTCCATTGATCAAAAAACTAATATTAAAATGTTCACCACATCAATATTGAGGTGCATGAAAAAACAACCAAATACTTGCGAAAACAGTTCACCTACTTTCAAGTACTTGAATTTTATTATTCAAAGTGCCACAAATTTTAAGTCCAATTCAAATGGTTGTAAGTAGTTTAAAAACACATGATTACAACAATTTAACTTTTGAAGTCCATGCAAACAAAAGTTAAGAAATAATATACCCAAAAATAATATTATTACCTCCATAAGATCATCTACTTGTTAATCCTTTTATTGAAAGACCTTCGTATTTTGTTCCTTACGCTATTTTTTGAATATACTTTACCATACCATATATTAAACCAATTCCGATGAAACATTGTCATTGGAATTTTATGAATAACACAATAATGTGTGATATAATTGGCTTTTTATTATTTTCATTGGTGATTTTTACCTTGGTCAATTGATCTTATCATAAATATGTAAAGTGGACATGAAAGAAGGAATGAGAAAGATTAAGATATATATCTTATTGTTGCTTTTCCAAAACAATTGTAACCTTTACATTAAGAAGGTCTAACTTTTAAAAACAAAAGCATGATTAAAAGATTGGGTGATTTTAGCTACAAAGCACAAAAGACTACCTATTTTTATATGGTCTAATATAATAGTTTTGTTTAGACTTTATAATAATCATAAAAGTTAAATTAAGGCGTCTTATATAACCCTAATCTCATATTCTTTACATTCAACCCTCTAATTATGGTAAGACAAATTTTGTGTTTTCTTCTAACTATTATGCATTTGTGTATGTAACCAAAGATTTTAGTAAGGTCTTCTAATTTTTAGAAGTCTTTTCTATTCTTTCCATGTTTGTAGGTATAAGGAGTTAAGTATTACCTCCATATCAAGTTTGAGATATGTTTCTCTCATCAATTTCATACAATGTTCTTTTTTTTTCTTGGTAAACTTTCTATAAGAATGTGTGTGACTATATTTTGGGAATTGCAATATTCAAATTTAATTTCTTTTTGCGAGCATTTTTTTTAATGAAATGAGCTTGAGCTTTATTGTTTGTTTCTTGTATGCAATTTAGGGTTTCCAATGAGAATTATTGCACTTTGATTATCTAAGTGGTTATAGAGTTTTTTTGTGCTTATCATATGAGCTTGGTAGTAGCCTCTTATCCATTGTGCTTTTCTTGAAGTTCAAAACGAAACCATGTATTTCAATTTTGTGCTCGACACAACCATTGCCTTTTCCCACCTTATGACTTCATTAACAAAGGAGTTACCTATTGTAGGCCTCTTCATGTCAATGTCTCCTACCCAATAGCATTAGAATAGTCTTGCAAGACTAGAGGCCTATTTGTCTTTCTATACATTAGTCTTCTTCATATTGGTCCTCTCATATATCTTATATTCTTCATTAAATCAACATTTTTTTTGGTAGTATTGCATCATCAACATAGACATAATTATCAAACCCTTTCCTTTAAACTTTATGCGGATATTTGAACTGGATTCATTGTCGTGTTAAAGACCATAAATAAACCCAATTATTGATGAATCATCATTCATGGGACAACTACATTAAACCATATATAAGGTTTTTTCAACTTGCATTAACTTGGGACTTTTTTGGTTTTAAAGAGGCCTTTCTAGAGCCTCCATGTAGATCTATTCATTCAGTAATTTCACTATAAAATGACCAACACCTACCCACTTCATTGTTCAAAAGAAAAAGAATTGGCTACTCAAGTTAACATGACAAAATATGATTAGTCATCAGGGGTGAAAATTTTAAAACCCATGATTAACAAGCTAACATGACAATTTTTTAAATTGTTATGACCCAAAATAATGCTACATTATACTAGTTGTGTAAAGGTGTATATCAATCATTTTTAGATCATTTCAATTCATTTTAAAACAAAAAAAAACAATGAAAACTAGTGGTTACAATGTTTTAATATTGTTTATTTTTTAAAATCATTATATTCATTTCAAACTTATTCAAATGTTCTCACACTACTACCAAAGTGGGGTATAATTTACTAGTTTAAATCACTATGGAACCTTAAAAGTGAAATAATTTCATTGCATTTTACTAATTTCACTTAATGAAAGTTATTTCACTATAATATCACTATGTAAACATCATGTTTCATTACTAGTTAACATAATTCACTATTACAATTTACTATAGCAAATAGGTTTATTTTTATGTTTTTAAAAATACTTTATTTATGCTAGTTTATGATATACCCTATATTATTTCAAGTTAGTTTAATTATTCTAATTTATATTTTATGTTATTATAGCCTATTATAAATTATTGTACCTTTAATTATTATATGTTATTTTACCTTAAAGTATCTTAATTAGTTTATTATAAGCTTTTAAATTATTTTAGATTAATATATGTTATTTCAAATTATACTTTAAATTATTCAAGGTCATTTTACTTTATGTTATTATAAATTATTTTATCCTAAGCATAATAAATTTAAAATAAACTAAAACAAAATATAATGACCTAAGGTAAAAATAACTTAGAATAGAAAATAATATCCTATGAAAAATAATTTTAAATACCCTACAATACAATAACTACTAGTAGCCTATGATATTATAACATAGAATATTAAACAATAATTTATAATACAATAATCACCAATACTTGTAATATAACATATAATAACCAACAATAACTTATAATACAATAACCATTAATAACCATTAATAAAATAACCATTAATAACCACCAATAAAATAACCATTAATGGCTTACAATGAAATAATCACTAATAGCCATTAATAGAATAGCCACCAATAGCCATTAATATATTAATCACAAATAGCCATTAATAGAATAGCCATCAGTAGCCATTAATATAATAGCCAATTGTAGCCATTAATAGAATAGCCACCAATAGCCATTAATAGAATAGCCACCAATAGCCATTAATAGAATAGCCATCAGTAGCCATTACTAGAATAACCACTAGTAGCCATTAATATAATAGCCACCAATAGCCATTAATAGAATAACCACCAGTAGGCACCAATAGAATAACCACACATAGCCACTAATAGAATAACTATTAATAGCCATTAATAAAATAACCACCAATAATTATTAATAAAATAACCATTTAAAAACATTAATAGCCACAAATAGAATAGGTACCAATAACCATTAATAACCACCAATAGCACTAATAAAATAACAACCAATAGCCATATATTATAATTGCTTAGGATTACCAAAAATAATCTAAGGTGAAATAATTTATAATAAACAAAAATAACTTAAGGTGAAATAACTTTTAGTATCCACAAGTAACTTATAATATTTACAAGTAGTCTATATTGAAATAATTTACAATAGCCAAAAATAACATAGAATAGACAAAAAAACTTACAATAGCTGAAAATAGCTTAAGGTGAAATAAGTTAAAATAACCAAAAGTAATTTATAATAATTGTAAATAATCTAAATTGAAATAATCTACAATAGCCAAAAATAACATAGAATAGCCAAAAAATTTACAATAATTGAAAATAACCTAAGGTGAAATAAGTTAAAATAGCCAAAAGTAATTTATAATAACTACAAGTAGTCTAAATTGAAATAATCTACAATAACCAAAAATAACATAAAATAACCAAAAATAACTTACAATAGCTAAAATAAGCCTAAGGTGAAATAAGTGAAAATAGTTTTTAAAACTTAAAATTACCAAAAGTAACCTAGGGTGAAATAACCAAAAATAACCAAAAGTAATTGAGAATAGCCATAAATAGCCATAAATAATGTAGGGTGAAATAATTTCAATTAATGAAAAATAGTCATATAATAATTGAAAGTAACTTAACATAGGTAGTAATATTATATTAACAAAAAAAA
>Ga0116231_10010487_pt1 | contig 14893 bp, 8 predicted proteins | sample S1TSphgellanicum_2_FD_89695 | JGI IMG/M metagenome (GOLD analysis project Ga0116231, IMG submission 89695) | Host-associated microbial communities from peat moss isolated from Minnesota, USA - S1T2_Fd - Sphagnum magellanicum MG | ecosystem: Host-associated > Plants > Peat moss > Unclassified...
AAGGTTGGTAAAAAAAATCTTGTATAAGAAAAATAAAAAAAAAAAAAACAAAAAAAATTTCAAAACTATTTTTTTAGTGCAAAAAAAAAAAAAAAAACAAGTAAATTGTGCAAACAAATATACAAACATACCAACATAACAAACAAACAAGCAATGAACAAAGTGTGTACATTAAAAAATATATAACAAATTCAAAATAGGAACATAAAAAATTCAAAGAAAAAAAACAAAGAACATAGAAATAAAATAATGAAACAAAAGCCACCTATTTGCAAAATGATATTTTGAAGCTAAATATTTATCGTCCAAATTCCTAAGCTTGCATTTTACACATGCAAAAAAAAGGGAAGTACTAAGCACAAAGTTGAAATGATAGGTTGATTTGAAACAAAGAGCAAAGGAGCATAAAAAGAAGTTGGTAACTAAATTTCAAAGAAATAATGATGCATGAAGTTCAAAATAATGACAATAAGTCAACTTTAAATTAACAAAAGTTGTAGATAGAGCTTGAAGCAATAGTGACAAATTGAGCTCAAATTAATAATGACAAATCAAGCTTGAAACATTAGTAACAAATAAGGTTCAAAGTAACATTGACTAATTGGGATCTATGCAATAGCATTTGTCCAACTTGAAGGTTGAAATAGCAGCATCGACAAACTATCTCAAAGTAGTAATGATAAAACAATAAGAAACAATAAAAAACATACAAAATAATGAGAGACTAGCTCAAAACATTGATGGACTAGCTTGAAGGAATGATAGATGAATTTGAAAAAATAACACAATAATGTGAAAGGGAAGAAAGATAAAAGAAAATAAAATTCAAGCGAAATTTATAGGAAAAGGAAAAAAAGGAAACAATGCAATGGGTTCAACTTGAATCCCCATGACATCAATAGAAGATTTAACCGCAAAATTCAACACAAGGAGTTCAATTTTCATGGTGATACGACAAACAAGAAAAACAAAAACAAAAAAGGAATGAGAGGGGAAAAACTCCTTACTATCTAACAAATTTGAGCTCATGTTACATTCTTTCAATTGGAGGAGAAGAAATACAAAAGTGAGGAAGGAAACATAACGAATGGGCTAAAATAGAAGGAGGTGGCAACAGAAAGAAGGGGAAGTAGAATGGGAGCTAGGTAGGTTTATGTGTTATGGGTAGGTATTCTATTGTGTGTAAATAAGTGGGATCACTTAAAACCAAGGATGAAACCAAAGTAAAGGGGGTTGGGTTCACCCTATAAAATTGAAAATGGCCATAAGATGAGATGGTGTGTTTGTGGGTGTTGGGTCATGTGAACCTTCATAGCATGATAACCAAATAACAAAAATAAAGTGCCAAAACCAAATCTAGTGTTAGGTATGAAATGCTTGCAAATTTGAAATTTGAAACATATTAAATGTTAGAGCATCATTGGTGAAATTAAGGGGAAAATATGTTTTAGGTCCAAATTAATGTTAAAATCTTGTTGCATTTGCATGGATTTTGTAAGTACTAATTCATTATGGCAACTTTTTAAGTACTTTAGCACATTAATTTGAACATTATGATTGGTTACAATTTTTCTTTCACACCTAGGGAAAGATTTATCAGGTTATTATAACATTTGAAAGCTAGTTTATTGAAGAAAATTCTTCAAAACAATTCAAAGTTCCTATTCTAGCTATTTCATTGGCAATGTAGGCTTTTGTCATCCCTAGTTGGCACATGCTCATTCCAAAAAACCAATCTATTGTGTCTATTTTTCCACATTACTATGTCTTCACAATTGATGCCAAAATAGATGATGAACACATTTGCAAATAGAAAATACTAGTTACATAATGAAGATGCAACATGTACTAAATAAACCCAAGTTTTTTCTTTTGGGAAACGGCCCAAGAGATAGGATTTTTTTTTTATAAAATTGTTCCCAATGTGTTCCCATTATACTCCTTAATGTGTTTCCAATAGCACTTCATTTTGTACCATATGCTAACCCTAAACATTTCCCTCTTGAAACCTATACATGTGAGGCAAATATAATTGGGGCTTGTTTTTTTATAAATTTTAAAAGGATCAAATATTAAAAAATCATTGAAAAACAAACAAGTACAACTTTAGGATTGGGGGAACACCCCCAAGCACATTGAATAGAACAATATTAAAAGATTGATTAATAATGCATATTAACCTAGGTGATTGATAATTCCATCTAATCCTATGGTTGTCTTTGGCACAAAGAACGGAGTGAAAATGTGAAAGCTTGTGAAAAATTTCAATGTGGGTTTTCTTAGTAATAGTTGTTTTAAACAAATGTTAGAATTTTTTTCCCTTGTGTAATCTGCCATCTACAATAATGTTTTCCATGATCAATTGGCTAACTTATATTTAAAGTAAACTTGATCATGAAGAATCCTTTAATTAGGTTTGATTCATATGCTTGAAACCACCACCTCTTTCACAAGAAATTTAATAGAAGTGATTGTATGTAAGTTCTAGGGAGTTTCTTGTTGAATAGACATTGTAAAATGTCTAGCTTCTTTATATTACGTTGAAATAATCATATGTGTTTAAGCTAGAATAGTAAGGTGGCAACCCAAGTACTCCATGCTAGCTTGGCCATAGGACAATCATTTAAAATTTGTGCATCAAAGTTTTAGATTGGTCGAATCACACATGTGGGATAATTGACCTCTATCTTTTTACTACCTTGGTTTTCCATGCATTTATAGTTAGGGCTTTGTGATATAGGGCCCAAAGGAATTAACATCTCTTTGGCCTAGGTTTTTTTCCCATAACTCATTCCATTTGACGTTGTAATCTTGGGGTAGCACACATGGCCACTTCTTTGTGATTTTTTTGAAGCAAACGTTTTTTTTGTTAAATATTTTCACCTTTTTTTTATGGTGGAACCCAATAGTGGTGTTCCATATGCCTAATGAATGAAAACATAGTTAAAGGAGCAAGGACACCAAGGTAAAAGTCTTTTTCCAAGGATTGTATGTCATACATGGCATTTTTGAATTGATTCATAATCTTTTTTTATTTTATAAATCATGCGCAATTTACCACTATGTGTTAATTATAAATATATTTCTAATACATTTTGATCCTATCTCATTTGTATTATGAATTGATGTTTCTTATCAAATAAAAATGAATATTTTTTAAAAAAACCACAACATCCTCAAAACCCATAATTTTAAGGGGCTAAAAGCACGTTTGAACCAAATGTTTTCAAATGTGTTTTAACAATAAATTTCACCAATTTCATTTTTTTTTGCTTTATTAATCATCAATGTTAATATCCTTTAAATTTTTGAAGAAGAATCGTACACCTTTAATAAAGAAAAATGAACATTGAAAAAAACAAGGACCATCCATCTTGAGATTCGAATGCTTTAAACATGAAAAAACATCAAACATTGAGCATTTAAACTTTGCATCTATGGATCCTACTCCAAAAAACATATTGACAATCCAAAGTATTGTATTTTTCTTGTGATTTTTCAAAAAAAAATTAATATAATTTAGAAAGTTTCCATTCACTTGGGTGGCTCCTTTAATGTGTTTTCACCTAAACACTAATGCTCTTGGTCCAATCTAGTGAACCCAACCATGAAAGAAATGGAAGAATGTTTCATTTGGGGCCTTCTTGAGGGTGGAGACTTGTAGTCTATGCCATCATCCTATGACCTACAATTGATTCCATATATGAATTTGCCACCTTGCTATTAGGGTGTTGGAGCTTTCATTAGGCTTGTACACAAGAAAGGTCAATGGGATTATGAACCTCTCATTTATGTCAAATTTTCCAAATTTTCATAAAATGATTGTGGTTGGCCAAAGGCTCATTGCAAAAGAAAATTCTAAACTTGTCCAATGCACCCCTAACTATATGAATTAAATCACATTGTTTGAATACTACCATAGCCTAGGTTAATTTCCACATTGATAAAACGAATATTTATATTCTTTTTAAAAATGAATTCATTTTTAAATTCTCAAATTATATAATTTTTCATCATCTACTATAATATTGTGATATGAATAGTGAAATTATTCAGAGTGTAACCTATGATAATTATGATGATTTTCAACATGTCAACTTCATATTTTCACAAAATTTAATTTTAGTATTTTGAGAATTAGTTAATGAAAAAATTGACCTCAAGGTAAGGTAATATGGATCACATTATGTACTATACATTCAGAGTGTAGCCTATGATAATTATGATGATATTCAACATGTCAACTTCATATTTTCAAAAAAATTAATTTTAGTACTTTGAGGAATAGTTAATGAAAAAATTGAGCTCATGGTAAGGTAATATGGATCACATTATGTACTATACAACTATTAATCCAAGATCTCTTTATGATGGCTCTAAGTGTACTTAAACAAAAATAAGGTTTCTAAGCTGAAATTTAACATTTTGAAGTTTGTTGAACATTTGACCTTTAAGAAAGGTGAAAGGAAAAGGTGAATTACGTTAAATAATTTACAACAATTGATAGGGGCAAAGGAGAAGGGTGTTACTTTTGGTTGGGGAACATCCCCCCACATGCGTAAGCCTCACAACCAAATTTTTATATGTGAAGGAAAATTGTTTGTTTGTTTTGTTTATCGCATTGAAATCTCCCAAACCATGGTACCTTTCATCATGCTGTTGATATGATTGGAAAGCCCTTGATTAGTATGGGTGCATTGAGGTGGTTTGTTAATGTTAAAAACTACAATGCAAGAATTATCAATTATTGAGTTTTTTCAAAGAAATTCAGTAAAATTGAATAAAATATTTTAGAAAGATTGAGGTGAGCACCTGCTATTATCGAAAAGCTCTCAATGGGTGAGATTCTTTAGGGATGATTTCATAAATTTTAGATCCAAGTTGGGGGGAAATATTAAATTTTGAATGATTTTTATCACTATAATGAATCTAAAACTTAAAAGGCTTTTCATAATTGAGCTCTATCATCAAGGTCATGTTCATACACAAGCTAGCCACACAAGCCATAATAATTTACAAAAAGTGTGGGCAAAGCAAGAGGTTGGGTTACTTTTCCTTGGGTAACATCTCTCACTTGTGTTCTTCAACCATTGTAGAGCACAAAGTGAAGATGATCATAAGCCTATACATACCTAAGTCACAAAGCATTACAAGAGAATGCACAAGACACTATACAACATGCCAATGTGTAAGGGGTCTCCTTTTTCTATGGAGGGAATATTAATTTGTATAAGGTACCCTCCACATGCACTAGGAAATTTCTAGTGCATCTACAAATGCAACATTATTGTTCATCCCCATGCAATATTGTTTAATAATCTATTAAAGCATCTCAATTGACATGTCATGTAATTTTTTGGACAAAGACTAAGAAAACTTGTGTCAATTTGGGAAATTAGGTGGAATAGTTGATCAATGGCCTTTTGTGGAATGCATGTTAAGCATGGACAGTACAAATGTTGGAATACATCAAAATTTCATGAGAACTAATGTCGCTTGTGTAGTTGACCCAAGTGCAAACACATTGAAGGTTCCAAACTCAATTTTTCCTTCCAAACCGAATTTTTGTAATTTGTTTGGATTTCCAACAAACAAAATGCACTCAAAAATCAAGATCTTGCACAAATTAGCTCTGAAAATTGTGAAACAAAATTAATTAAATCTTACTTGTTGAGGGCTTTCCAACAACACCAAGAGTGTCCCCAAATCCCCAAATTTCATTACAGTTTTCAGTTTTGATATTATTTAATTTTCATTGAGAAAATGGTTCAATAATCAATAGCTTCCACATTGTAGCTCCAAACACTCTCAATCCAAGTTGGTGCACCCTTAATCATCAAAAGCATTCCAAAGATACCAAGAATGTGGCATGAAGCCATGCTTTGGGAAACCCCAATGTACAAATAAAACAAACTACCTTCATTAATAAATCAATTTTGGGTCAAGGTGAAATGATAACTATGTTGGGAAATTACTTGGACAAAAGATGGTGGATGAGATTGATTACTTTGTTCTGATGCCTTGGAATTTTGAGGGTGAATTTTTTTGCAATATCTATGCTCTTGGTGCTACATGGTTTCACACCATGGCCAAAAATGCTAAATGTTTTAAAACCCAGGTGCTTGGGTTTTATGTAAAGACTTCTTGAGTGTAGGCGAGGCGCACCAAAGGACCATTGGGACCATAGTGAACCAAAAAGGCTTTTGAGGGATTGGATCGAATGAAGACCTTCATCCACCATAGATGGATGAAGGTCCTACAAAGGAAGATGGATCATTGACCTTGGGAACATGATGGGAATAAGTTATTCAATGAAAGAGGCAAAAATTTACGGAGCCAATTGTTAACATATATGAACTTTTGTTGTAGAAAATGAAAAAATTCTTTTGGAAGTTTCAAAGCCTAACATGTTATTTACATTTCTGCTGATGGAACAAAAAGTCTATTGAGAAAGTGAAAATAAGAAAAAGATGGATACCCTTGTTCCATTGTTGCTAATAATGGGGTAAGGTCTAATCTATACCACATTGTTGAATTTGCAAAGTTGCCCATCATCATGATAACAATGGGAAGACAAAATGGTCCGTGTTATTAATTAGTTGGGCGTGGCCCATGTTTGTAAGAATGCATGTTCAACTTTGAGCAAAAGGTTTGGGATAAAATGCGATGCAGTTGGGAACATCTTGGGGAACACATTGAAAACTTAAGGAACACATGGAAAACTTCATTGGGACTTGCAAGAGTATATTTAGTAACACATTGGGAACTTGGGGATTCTTAAATGATTATTTGTCATGTATGCCCTTTTCACAAGTTGTCAAGTCACAAATAAATGGGCATTGTTTGCTTAACAAATTAATTTCCATAAAAATTGAAAACCTTACATACCTTTTGTAATCAAACCAAAGAAGTTCACGGAGAGTGACGTCATGGTTTTTTTTTTCAAAGTCCTCAAGTAGGTCCATTAGGGAGGATCCTCATCATTAAGTATAATTAAATGGCTAATGTCCTAGGTGGGTTGTAGCATTTTAACAAAAATGTTGCTACAAGTGAAAGCCAATGAAATGCCTATGTCTATATGTAGTAATTTAATTATTTTTATTTCAAAAAATGGTGAAAAAATCCCTAAAAATCACAATTTTTTTGAGTTTTTTCATTTGTTGAATCCTTTTGGGCCAAGTTATAAAAAATCACTCAAGCACATGAGATCATTCATGAATATTCCATAAAACCCCACTCAGGAGTACCATTAAGAGATCTCAATTACCACCCCATCATAAGAAGTTATTGCTAACTATATATCACATAATAAGTACTTGGGCTAGAATGAACCAACAGCCATGAGTGCACCAGTTGAGGATGAAGCCGTTTAAGCCATTTTGGGGATGAACCAAAAACACATCCTCTTCCCCTGCACAAGGATTTTTCAGCCCCCTTCATTGCTTCAAAATTTTCCCCTCTTACCTACCTCCCCCTTTCTTACCTCCCTCCTACTTCCCTCACCTCATTTCTCACTCATTCCATTTCCAAAGCTTGGGAGAGCTCTTGAGCTTGAGTAGCACGAAGCTTCAAAAAGATGTGAGACACAATGCTTGTAGAAGGTGGAGAGCTCAACGTTGAAGGAACATGGAGAGGAGAAGGCAAGAGGAGTGCTTCATCCCAAATGTAGAAGCAAAAGAAGAAAGGTAAGTTCCCTCCCTTCTTTGCATTTTTTTTCTTTTCTAATTTTTTATTCTTTTTTTTGTGTGTTTTTTTTCTTTTGCTTGAGAAGAAGACGCCATCATCTTTTTCTCTCATTTTTTTGTTTTTGTTTGAAGGGAAGAAGGTGACAACACAAAAATGCCATTGCCTTTTCTTTTTCTTCTATTTTTTGTTATGAATAAAGCGACAACAACAAGGTTGTTGTCATCTCAAAATTTTCCCTTCCTACCTACCTCCCCCCTCCTACTTACTTACTTCACTTCATTTTGTGTTCATTCCATCATCAAAGTTCGGGAAGCTTGAAGCGAGAGGGTAGAAGAGGGAGGGCAGAATTAGGAGCCAGAAATAGGAGGGCAGAAGTGGTAGCCAAGAGAAAGCGCTTGAAATGGAAGGACAAAAGCAAGAAGGTGAAAGCAAGAAGGTAGAAGTGGGAGCCAGAAATGAAAGGGTAGAGAAGGAGCTTGAAGATAAGTTCTTTCCCTTCTTTTGGTTTTTTTTTGGTTGTTTTCTTGTGTGTTTTATTTTCTTTGTGTTTAAGAAAAATAAAACGATGGTAATGTACCGTTGTCTTTTTCCGTGGTGTTACATCGAAGAAGGTGACGGCAGCTTGCTACCATCGCCTTCTTTTCTATGCTTCAAAAAAAAAAATGGTGACAATACGTCCTTGTCTTTTTTTGTGGTGGTATCGTAGTGAAAAAGGTGACGACAACAAGTTAGTGTCGCCTTTTCCTCTGTGTTTGAGAAGAAGAAGACGAAGGTGTAGCAATGTGTTGTCATCTTCTTCTATGGTGGTGTTTTAGCAGAAAAAACAACAACAATTTGCTGCCATTGCCTTTTTCTTTGGTGGTGTTGAAGCGAAGAAGGAAATGATACCTTAATGTTGTTGCCTTCTTCTCGATGTTAAAGAAGAAAAAGATGACGACAATGTGCAGTTGTTTTATTTTGTGGTGTTGTTGTAATGAAGAAGGTGGCGACGACAAGCTTTAGAGTCTAATGTGCACACAATGTTAGAGTTGATATATTTGGATGATATAAAGCACTCTCGGGCAGGCCACAAAACATCCCTCACAATATGGAACCTATGCAGTGGGTGCATACAAAAGGAAATTTTGTGACCATTTGTCTGAAGAAAAAGAAGAAAATGTATTAGATTTCCATGAATTTATAATGATTCATGAAAGATAAGAAAAAATAATAATCAATGTTTTTTCTTTGTTAATTGTTTCAGCCAAGGTGTGTTAGGGTTTAATTTGGTGGTTTTTGGGTGTTTATAAGTTTAGGGCACAACAAAGGAAAAGTTTGGTGCAAATGCAATTCAAGTTGAAATGTAATGTCACCATCTATACACTACTCGTCATGCAGTAGCAGTTTACGGAGCTAAACACAAGATTGTAAATAACGATATGGTTTAGGGTTTCCATTTTATATAGTTAGATAGGTTTTTTTAGCCTTGCCATTTTTTGGATTACCCAATTTGTGAACTTTGGTCCTTTGATATATTATAGAATATTTTTTATTCATTGGGTTCTTTAACATTTTTTTATCCACCCATATTTATACATCTTTTATCAATATAATATTTTCCTCTTGTCACATTTGTTTAATGAATATATGGCTAATTATATGTCTTCTTTTTCATAATCTTTTTAATTCTTTAGATGTAAGAATCAAAACTTAAATAGGCCAATGTGAATAGGTAACATTAATTTGTCTAAGGTTTACAAAGATCAAAATGAACATTGTGCAATACTTACATCTTTTCTATTATAATTTCCATAAGGCCATTTCAAATATGCAATACCCACATATAAGTTTTGTAAATAATTGTTGATTCTTTTACATCCATTGTAATACTTGCATATAAGTCTCGTAAACAATTGTTGGTTTTTTTTACATGCATTGCAATATTCACATATAGGTATAGTAGTTGATTTTTTTTAACATCCATTATAGTACCTACATATAGGTCTATAAATAGTTGTTGAATTTTAACATTTTTTTGTAATACTTGCATATAAGTTTCCATTGTAATATTTATGGGACTCATATAACATAATAATCTAATTTATGTTCAACAAATAATGTCGTAATTAAGGAATTACTAAATATTTGTTTCAAATAATGTAAATAATTGATTATCATATTTAAACAATCATTTTTCTTAATATTACTAAATCGATTATTTGGTTGAACCTTAAATATTCATATAATTAAAATTTAGATCTAAAAATCAAATCAATAATTTGATGTTTAATTTATTATTTTAATTATATCTTTTATGTTGATAAATTATTCAAATCATTATTTTAGATAATTATTCATGATAATTAATTGTCATAAAATTAATTTAGGTATATAAAAAAACATATTTTGAATACTCAAACCATTTATTTTGAAATGACCTTACATGTGGATATTGCATTTAAGGTTGATTCTTCATTTAAGGTTATTTAAATCACCTATGGATTATTTCAAAATGAATTTGCATGCAAGTATTACGTATAGGCATTGGTTTTCATTGAAAGGCCACCCAAACTACATATTAGTTATTTTGAAACAATATTACATGTGAGTATTACATTTAAGGTTGGGTCTACACTTTAAGTTATTTAAATCACCTATGGGTTATATCGAAACAGACTTGAATATGGGTATTGCATTTAGGGCTAAGTATTCGTATAATTTTGCAATACCCACACACGTATTTATTTTCACCAACTAGAAATTTGGCCTTATTTTTTGAGTAATTAAATAAAATTTATAACAAAACACAAAAGAAGGTATGTTTCGTACCATTTGGTAATATTTCCAAGTTAAGTTCATTCACTTTTTAAAAAACTATATAAAATGACATTGCATTGTTTTACATATGCTTAAGCTCTAAAAATTCTGCCCAAAATGCACCCTATATTTATTTTAATAATTATAGACTTGTAAAAAAATGTTAATTAATTTATATGTCCCAAATTCTAAACCTAAACCATAATTCTAACATTAAGTAATAAATTTTACATTAAACCCTAACCCCCTATATCATCAATGTGACCAATTTTGCATTATGTTCATTTATATATATGTTAAATCATACTATAAGATGAATAAATAATTTTGAAAACATGAATTTCATGATTTATTGGTGAGGAATCAAATATTTAAAAACTATTTTTATGTTTCATGGTTAATGAATTATCACAATATGATATGGGTATTGCATTTAAACAAAAGTGGTTTAAGAAATTTTGAATTTTTAACAACTATGGAATATATGGAAACAAAGGAGATTCATAATTATGTTATAGATCTAAACAAATAATAAAATTAAAATCAATACAATGAACAAAGTCTAGAGTATAAACCTTAAGCCTTGATATATATGAACCAAATTCCTAAACATTAAATCATAAGACATAACCATAAAAATCTAAATGGTATTTTGCTATAAGCCCTATTACAACCCTAACAATACAAACCCTAAGAAAAAATGTCCTAGTGATATATGCCTTAAATTCAAAAAAATAAAAATTATGTAATGCAAAAAAAGAAAAAAAATACATAAGAAAAAATTTGAAAACCAAAATTTAAAGCTTTTAAATTACAAAGATTTACTAATCGAAAAAAACCTTAATCTTAAAAAATAATCAAATAAATTTTGTGAAACCAAAAATATATATATGACTGATACCTTGGTGTGATCTTTCTCAACTAATTTTTTCCACTTTCTTTGAAAAAGATATAAAATGAAATTGTGTTATTTCACATATGTTTAGACCCTCAAATTTCCCCTTCAAATTTAGCCTAGTTTAAGTTAATTATTATAAATTTGTGAAAATTTATTAACCAATTTATGTGTCCCAACCTTAAACCTAAACCATAATCCAATAATGCATACTCATAATAATTAAACATGAAAAGATGTATTGTAATGTTCATTCCATAAATAAATTACGTAAATAAAATTAGTAAAATACGCATTAACTAAACTAAAATGGTTGCAATTATGACATTGTTTTTATTATAAATTATTTGTAATACCGACATATGGGGACCTATGTTCATCATCCATGAATCAGAACTAACTTTAATAAATTGATAAGTAGGATTGAGGGCTTGGGGGTGAAAAAGTGAGTAGGTAATTAGTTAAGTATTTGGCTATGTAAAAAACAAAAGTAGGTAGGTGAACATAGTGGTAGGTAGGAAGGTGGGTGCATAGGAAGGTAAGTAGGTATATAAGTAGGTAGTTGGGTTAAGAAGAAAGTTTGTAAGTAGAAAGGAAGGTCAAGGAGCAAGGAAGATAGGTTACTAGAGTAGATAGACATGTAAGTAGACAAGTTAGTAGGCGGGAAGAAAGTTACGCTAACAAGGTAGCTAGGTAGATAGGCAAGTGATGGGCCAATGAAAGTAGCCCCTTCCAAAAAAAAAGCCTTTGGGTGCACCCTGAAACTAATTGATAGAATCCATTTGAGTATGGAGGGATGGGTGTAGCTTGCATTTGGTCCCACATTTTCAGGATTGTTCACAAAGTGTTAATATGGGACTGTGAGTTCATTTCTCTGAAATTCATTGAACATTTCTTCGTTTAATTGTTTCTAGTTTTAACCGGTGTTGTCCATTTCTTGATTTCAAAAGGAACATTCAGTCCTCATTTTAACTCTTTTTAAAAAAAATTGGATGGAAGTTCCAATCCAGTTTTGAGACTGATTTTTTTAATTTTAAAAACGTTTCATCATTTTCAGAAAGAATTTAGAGTTTATTCCATTTAAGACAAGGTCTCCTCCATCTACATCACACATAACGAAATAATAATAAATTTTTGTAATATTAGTTTCTTCAACGAATGCATAATAATGTTTAAAAAAAATGTAGCCACATGATGGGCAACCAAAGGATGATTTACTCAGGTTTGACCACAAGACAAATAGGAAGCCAAAAGTTTTTTAGAACCCTCCTATTTTAAAGGATCACAAAGTCTAAATGTGGCCACTCTTTATCCCTACTTTTTGGGCAAATTTTTTGAATTTCCTTTGAACAAACCCTTTGAAAGATTGTAGGTCATTTTCAGATTTTGGAACAACTCGAAATTTTGCACAATTTTTTTAGTAGTGCAAAGAATTCAACAAAAATTATGTAATATTAACCATGTAAAATTAAATAAAAGCAATAACTTGCCTAAAACATAGGCCCAAAGTTATAAAATTTTCATATAAAATTATACTTATATACCTAAAGAATTTGAACTTGTTTAAAAAAAGACAACACCCTCAATTTAGATTCTAATTCGATTTTGAAAAGAGCTATTTCTGCTTTTGATTCCAACAAAACTTGAAATCACTAATAATCCCCACCTCCCCCCCAAAAAGAAAAAATTGGACCCCACCCCACACCCCTCATGAAGATTGTGGTGCTAAAACTCTTCATCAGTTCTCTTGGCCTAGGTTAAATTGCTAATGCAAAGAAAACACAATATGGGCATATATTGCACTATGGTAGTATATTCGTGTTTCAATTCATTAGATTGGGTTTGCTTCCCAAGTTTTTTTTTGGGGGGGCAATGAGCCATTTTGATTGGCCTATCACAAACACAAACCTGAAACTCTGCTGGCTCCCCAAAATAAAAGTTTCCATTGGCAAATGGAGTGCCTACCCCCTTGGCCCAGCTATAAAGCTGAGAAGGGGAGAACTTTGTGCAAAGCATATGGAATAAAAGTGTGGTTCTACTGGGAACATATTGAGGACCACGTTGGGAACTCTATGAGAACAGAAAACCCAAAAAAACCCCTCAGCCCGCGACCCAAAAGAAAACAAATTGGGCCCTTGTCTATCTATGTTGAGCCTTTTCCTTGGCTGCATCAAATTATTATTTCTAAAACTGTTTGTCACCATTTTTCACCTGGGCTATTGGAAGGCATGGGGTGTACCTTGTATGGGCGTATATAAGTTGGCTCTGTCCTTGTTGCCAGTTAAAAGTTCAAACCAGCAACACTATCCCAGGGTGAGGGCGCACTGGTATAGCCCCTCATGGAGAGACCCTCGGCCCAGGAAAAGGTCCAGGGTCCAATGACCCAGTGCTGTGCATGTGAAACTCCTGATGGCCCTCTGCCAATGAGCTTGACTTGGTGGTGGCATAGGCTTGTCAGGTTGGGTCTGCCGTTCTGGTTGGAAGGGGAAGAAAAAATAAACAAACAAGGGGTGTGTCACACTGTGGCCTTACCATTTACATTAAAAAAAGAGTATATTAAGGCAAAAGAAGAATGATGGGAATTCAAATATTTCACCATGCAAAAATATAGTCTTCCAAAAAAATCCTCTAGAAGAAACCAAAATCCTTCAAGCTATCATAACTCTATAACTAATCTCAAGTTTCAACACAAGCCCAAATATCATCTTTCAAAATCCTCATGTAGAAATAGACCTACTACCTAGGGGCCAAATCCCTTAAGCTACTATTCTTAAGGTTTTCTATAATGAATCTAAACACAATAATTCCTTGCCTTGGTATTCAAGGCCAACAAACTAGCAACACTTAAAATAGGAAATGTTCCACAGAGTTCAGAAAAATGAACTCCTCGTCTCACAGCAACACCTGTTGAACATTCATCAAAATGTGGGACCCAAATGAAAGCCAGAATCGTCTGTAGTGTCCCTCTCGCCGCCTGCCTTACTTTGTGACTTGATGAGAGAGCGTATGAGTTTACAATTCTATTGCACGTCTCGGAACAGAATGCCTACATCTGCACATGATTTGGGCTTAGGCAGTAGCAGATCAATGTCAGTAAAATGGAGTGAAATGACGGGTTCGACTGTTGTTGGAGTTTTATAAACACCACATGAGTTTTTATGAGGCGAAAGGCTGCGAGATTGCTTGAAGGAAGTATTGAAAGCTGCACTACTGCTGCAATGGGAGGATCTGTGTTACATCTGGAGGTTGGTCTAAGTGAAGGTTGAGATAAGAGAGAAAGAGAGGTGTCTAGGCCTGTCATTTGCCTATCTAGGGGATGTGTGTGACAATGGAGCCTTTCAAAAAGCGATTATGGTATCTGGTCTTGTGACGTTCATTATACATCCACAATTCCGCATGTTTACCATGCACTTCTTGCCTGCTATTGTCCTGCCAAGCCAATCAGCCCACAAGAATTTCTCTTTGTCACCAAGGACCTTTGGAGCTGTCATCAAGAATGGTGTTGGAGCAGGAAGT
>Ga0116231_10010489_pt1 | contig 14891 bp, 14 predicted proteins | sample S1TSphgellanicum_2_FD_89695 | JGI IMG/M metagenome (GOLD analysis project Ga0116231, IMG submission 89695) | Host-associated microbial communities from peat moss isolated from Minnesota, USA - S1T2_Fd - Sphagnum magellanicum MG | ecosystem: Host-associated > Plants > Peat moss > Unclassified...
TCGCCCGTACCATCTCAACCGCCAAGTCGGAAATCGCGGAATTGCGCGTCGACGATATAACCGACCGCGACATTCCGTTCGCCACCGACGAACTCGATGCGATCGTGGCTCATACCGCCACGGCGACCGAAAGCATCCTGGAGACCTGCGAGACACTGGATCAGGTCGCCGACGCGCTCGCGCGGCCGGAGACCTGCGCGGCGGCGCGGGCGGCCGCGCATCAGCTGCAGGGCGCCACCACCCGCATCTATGAGGCCTGCGGCTTTCAGGACATCACCGGCCAACGGATCACGAAGGTCGTCGCGACGCTCAAGACGATCGAAAGCCGGATCGACGATATGGTCACGGCGTTCGGCGCCGGCGGCGTGGGCGGCGCTGGCGGCGCGGGAGGCGGGCGACCGGCGAAAATGCCGCCTGTCGATCCGGGGCGGGAGTTGCTCAACGGCCCGCAACTTCCGACCGTCGCCATGGACCAGGGCGACATCGACAAGCTGCTGGCGAGCTTCGATTGACGATGCGGCGTTTGCTGGCGCGGCTTCTCTCGATGCGACGATGGGCGTGGCCGGCGGTCTGCGTTCTGCTGGCGAACCCGGTATCGGCGGCGTCCGGGCCGGGCGCGTCCGGCGCAAACCCGCCTCGGTCGGCGCCGTCGCCGCCTGGCGTGGTCATGCGCATCGGCGCGCATGACGGCTATTCGCGGCTGGTATTCGATCTGCCATCCGGTGCGTCCGGCATCCTGACCCAGGATGGAACTATGCTGACCCTGCGCTTTACCGTCGCGGGTGTCCCGGCGGTCCCGGCCGGCCTGCCCTCGAACGCACGCTTCGTCACCGCGTCGGACGGGGCCGTGGAGATCGGACTCGCGCCGGGCGTTCGGGTCCGCCGCATGCGGTTACCGGATCGCCTGGTGCTGGATTTGTTGGATTCGCCAACGACCGAGGCCACGCCCTCAGCGGCCGTGCCTCCCGCCGCCACGGAGAGGCCGCCGCCCACGGCAGCTCGGCCTGGGCCCGATCCGTCCTCGCCCCTGGACCGGCACCGTTCCATTCTTGCGAGCCGGCCGGAAGCCGTGCCGCTGGCGGCGTGGACCGCATCATCGACCGGTCCACGTGCGCCTGCCGTGCCCGCTCCGGTGGCGGCCACGCCGCTTCCAGCCGCATCGGCCGGCATGGGACCCAAGGGTGATGCCGATACCGCGGCGGGCGGGGTCGAACTGGAAGCCGACGCCGTGGCCCCGGTCTCCGGGGCTTTGTCCACCCTTCGTCTTCCCTTCGGCCCCCAGACCGGCGCCGCGGCGTTCCGGCTGGGTGACGAGGCGATGCTGGTGTTCGACGAGCGCCGTCCGATCGACATGGCGCGGCTGCGCGACAATCCGAACTTCGCCGGCATCACGGTTCAGCTGCTCGCGCGCGGCACGCTCATTCGCTTTCCGCTGGACCGGAACAGAGCGGTCGGCCTGTCCCGATCCTCGGGATCCTGGAATGTCGCGATCGGCGCGGAGAATAGGGCGATTCAGCCCATCCGTCCCGGTTTCATCGACGGCGAACTCCATCTTCCGGCGGTCGCTCCGGGCCAGGTTCTGGCGGTGCCGAATCCACTGACCGGGGGGGAATTGCTGGTCGGCACCCAGCGCGCGCCCGGGCAGCGCGTCGTCGTGGCGCGGCGCAATCCGACGCTCAATCTGCTCGCGACCTGGCAAGGCGTGGCCCTCGATCCGGACACCGACGCGCTGGTGATGCGCATCGACAAGGACGGCTTCGTGGTCACGGCGGATCGGCCGGCCCAAAAGCTGCCGCTTGCCGATGGGAGGGCCGATGGGGGTGCCAACGGGAGCCCCATCGGGGCCGACGAAGCGGGCGCCATGGCTGAGGCCTCGGTCCTGACCCGGCGGTTCGATTTTCCCGCCCTTCCGCCACAGGCGCTGATCTGGCGGTTGCGCACCGCCATCGCCGATGCCGCCGCGACCCCCGCGCAAAGCCGTGGCCGCGCGCGACTCGGCGTCGCGCAGGCGATGGTGGCGCTCGGCCTCGGCGCCGAGGCTCAGGCGGTGCTTGGCGTCGCGGCGGCGGACGATCCGCGTCTGGCCGACGACCCCGATCTGATCGGCTTGTCGGCGATCGCCGCACTGCTCGCGGGCCGTCCGGCCGAGGCCGCGGGGTTGGACGACCCGCGCCTGTCCGGCACGGACGAAATCGCGCTGTGGCGCGCGGTGCGCACGGCGAGCGGCGCATCGGCGCCGGATATCGCGGGAGAGATACCGACGCATCTTCCGGGTGTGGTGGCGGCGGCGGGACCTGTATTCGCCGCCGATATCGGGCTCCTGCGCGCCTATCCCGCGCCGCTCCGGGCACGACTGCTGCCGCTCGCGGCGGAGACGATGGCGGCCGGCGGCGAGGCTGCGGCGGCGGCGCGGTTGCTGGCGTCGCGGCCGCAGGACCGCACCCTCGACCTCGCGCGCGCCATGATGGCCGCGAACGACTCCGCCGGCGGCGGCGATCCAACGCACGCCCTGGCCCTCTATGACAGCATCGCTGCAGGCAACGACCGGCTCTCCCGGCTTCGCGCCGCCGTGGCCGCGACCGAGTTGCGGCTTCATCTGGGGCAGATCACGGCGGACCAGGCCGCGAACCAGATGGAGCGGCTGATCACGGCCTGGCGTGGCGATGGGCGCGAGCTTGCCATCCGTCTGCGTACCGCCGAATTGCGGCGACAGGCCGGGGAGTGGCGCCGCGGCCTGGCAACGCTGCGCGAAACCGCGCGGATATGGCCCGACCAGGGCCCGGCCATCCGGGCCCGCCTCGCCGATATGTTCGCCGCCGCGATCGCCGATGACAGGGCGCATAAACTGCCCGCGCTCGAATTCGTCAGTCTGGTCGAGGAAAATCCCGATCTGGTCCCGCAAAGTGACTCTGGGCGGGATGGGGGGCGGCAACTCGCGGAGCGCGTCGCGGACCGGCTCGCCGCGCTCGACCTGCCGGCGCGCGCCATCACGGCGCTGGCGGGGCTGATGGCGTCGACACCGCCAGGGCCCGCGCGTGCCGCGCTGGGCCAGCGTCTCGCGGCCTGGCAGTTGCAGAATCGCGATGCCGCCGCCGCGCTCGCGACTCTGGATAATTCCGGTTCAGAGGAGGAACCGGACGATCTCGGCGCGACGCGGCGCCTGTTGCGCGCGCGGGCCGATGCCGGGCAAGGCGATCCGCAAGCGGCAATGACCCTGCTCGACGGGATCGATACCGCCGAGGCGGACGAATTGCGGGCGGGCTTGCTGGAGGCATCGCACGACTGGCCGGCGGCAACGGAAGCGCTGACGCGTTACGCCCTCCGCACAATCCCCGCCGAGGGCGCGCTCGATTCGGCGCAAGGCCACACCCTGCTGCGCCTTGCCTCGGCGGCGGCGCAGGCGGGCGACGAGAAATTGCTCGCGCGGCTGCGCGATCAGGACGCATCGCGCATGCCGACGGGGGATATCGCCCGGCTGTTCACCGTCCTGACCGAACCCCCGGTGCGCGACCCGGAAGATTTGCCCCGCGCGGCGCGGGAAGCCGCGAGCGCGCGCGGTGTTCCCGCGGCGCTCAAGACGCTGTCGGCGCCAGCATCACCCTCGCTCTCGCCATCGCCGCATCCGGCGCCATCAGCGCAAATCCCGCCCGGCTCATTCATTCCCCCGCGGCCGGACCAACCGCTTCAGCCACCACCACCGCCGCGTCCGATTGCGTCGCGATGAGGGCTGGCGGCACGCGGGGGCGTCGATCCCGCACGCACTGATCCAGCGCGTAACGGCCATGCGTCGAACCTGGCCTGATCGGGGACATTTCACTTGCATCCCCCCCTCTCTTTGCCCATCTTCCGCCGCCTTGGCCCCAGGGGGCTCACGCAACCGGCGTGATGCCCAACAGGCCGTCTACTGGTTGGAAAGGGAGGATGCGTGATGAACGCACTCACGCCACTGGGGATGGTCTCGGAATTCCCGAGCGAGAACCAGACGAACGAAACCGCCTTCACCGAGGCGCTGCCCGCTTGCGTCGATTCCGAGGCAAAGGATTATTTCGTCGAGCGCGACGGTATGCGCTTCGCCGGAACCCATCTGCTCGTGGATCTCTGGGGCGCCACGCGGCTTGACGATCCCGCGCATATCGACCGCGCGCTGCGCGAGGCGGCGGTGACGGCGGGGGCCACCATCCTGCACAGCCATTTTCACCATTTCACGCCGAATGGCGGCGTGTCGGGTGTGGTCGTGCTGGCGGAGAGCCACATCTCGATCCATACGTGGCCGGAACGTGACTATGCCGCCGTCGATCTGTTCATGTGCGGCGCCTGCGATCCGAACGACTCCATTCCGGTGCTGCGGGCCGCGTTCTCGCCGCTTTCGATCGATGTGGAGGAGAAGCGGCGCGGCCGCGTGGCGTAACCCGCTTCGCCGTTTCGACTGTCGTCTGACATGACCTAGGCTCGGGCGGGCGCCAACGGCGCCCGCCCTTCTTCTGCGCGCCGCCTTTGGCGTGACAACTTGGCGCAACACGTTGGTGGAGACGTGCGATGACCACGGATTCGTGGGTCAATGAAACCCTGTATGCCCAGTGGGGCCAGCGCTTCGCCGTGAAGCGGGAACTGGCCCGCGTTCAAAGCGATTTCCAGGACATCCTGGTGTTCGAGAGTTACACGCATGGCCGGGTGATGCTGCTCGATGGCGTGGTTCAGATCACCGAGCGGGACGAGTTCGTCTATCAGGAGATGCTGACACATGTGCCGCTGCTGGCGCATGGCGCCTGCAAGCGCGTGCTCATCATCGGCGCCGGCGATGGCGGCGTGCTGCGCCGGGTGTTGCAGCATCGCAATGTCGAGGCGGCCGTCATGGTCGAGATCGACGGCGAGGTGATCCGTCTGGCCAAGGAGTTTCTCCCCGATATCGCCGGCGATGCGTGGACCGATCCGCGCGCCGAGATCATCGTGGGCGACGGGATCGATTATGTCCGCCATGCCGAAACCGCATCGTTCGATGCGATCATCGTCGACAGCACCGATCCGATCGGCGTGGGCGAGGTGCTTTTCACCGACGAGTTCTACGAGAACGCCGCGCGGATCCTCACCGAGGGCGGGCTGGTGGTGAATCAGTGCGGGGTGCCGTTCATGCAGGCGGACGAGTTGCGGGAGACGAGCGCGCGCCGGGCGCGCCATTTCCCGCATGTCGGCGCCTATGTCGCGGCCGTGCCGACCTATGTCGGCGGCTTCATGACGCTTGGATTCGCGGCGAAGCAGCCGGGGCTGAATACCGTCCCGGCGAGCGTCATCGCGGCGCGTGCCGCCGAAGCCGGGATCGCCGGCGCCACGGAGTACTGGACGCCCGAACTGCATGTCGGCGCGTTTCACCTGCCGCCGTATATCGCGCGGCATCTCCCCGGCTGAAACCGTCTGGGCCCGGCATCAAGGCGCCGGGCCCAGACGCCGCGCGGTCAGTGGAAATCGACGAAGCTCTGCACGAGGCTGGCGGAGACCAGCCGCCAGCCATCGACCAGCACGAAGAAAATGAGCTTGAACGGCAGCGATACGACGTTCGGCGGGAGCATCATCATGCCCAGGCTCATCAGCACGCTCGCCACAACCATGTCGATGACGAGAAACGGCAGATAGAGCAGGAACCCCATCTCGAAGGCGTGCCGCAACTCGCCCACGAGGAAGGCCGGGATCAGCGCGCGCCACGGCGTGCCATCCGGCGTTTGCGGCGGCGGCAGATGCGCCAGATCGAGGAACAGCCGCGCATCATCGGCGCGCATGTTGTTCGCCATGAACCGGCGGAACGGTTCCGCGGCTAGTTGCATGCCCTGAAGGTCAGGCACGCGTCCCTGGGTCATCGGCAGCAGGCCCGTCTGCCACGCGGCATCGAAGATGGGTTGCATGACGAAAAACGTCAGGAACAGCGCCAGCCCGACGATGACGCTGTTGGGCGGCGTGCTTTGCGTCCCCATCGCGCTGCGCAAAAGCGACAGAACGATGACGATGCGCGTGAAAGCCGTGACCATCACGAGCAGGCTCGGCGCCAGCGCGAGCAGCCCGACCAGAACGGTGAGTTGCACCAGCCGCGACGTCATCCCCGGCGCGCCCGCCGCGCCGAGATCGAGGCTGAGCGACTGGGCTTGCGCGACAGCCGGGACCAGCAGGCACGCGAGCGCCGCGAAACCCGCGATCGGTCGGCGCATCACACCGGACTCTGCCGCGCGGTGGAACAAACGCCGGTTTCACATACGACGAGAACATCCGGCGTGCCGCCGCTGAGCAGCACGAGATGGGTCTCGTCGCAGCGGATCAGATGCAGCCGTCGCCGTGAATCGATCGGGAGGGTCTGGATGATCGTCAGTCGCGCGCCCTCGGCGGCGAGGCGTGGAATCCGCAACCAGCCGCCGCGCGCCAACCGCGCGGCGAGCCAGATCAGCCCAAGCACCAGCGCAAGGGCCGGCACGACCAAGAGTGGCGTGCCGGAGGCCGCTCCCGACGTCACGGCGTGGCGATCGCGATGGCGAGGCGATCGAGGTCGGCCAGCAACCCGATCAGAAGCGCGCGCATCGTCCGGCCCATGTCGGTCGGAAGATCAAGCAACGAACCGCAGAGCCGGCCGATGTCTCCGTCCAGCCCTGTCAGATCGACGCGACGCCCTGACGCGACGAGGGCGGCGGCGACGCGCAGCGTGCCCGCCACTTCATCCGCGGCGGCCCGGGCGCGCGCAAGGGCGTCGCGATCCGATGGAAGCTCGTCAGGTGTTTGCGCGGGCATGATCGGAACATAAGCGGCCCAACCTGTTAAGGTTGGCTTACCATTCCGCGCCGGACCCGCGCCGCGTCAGCCGTGCATGCGGGTGATGTCGAGCAACACCCCGGCCTCCAGCGCCTTCTCGTCCAGCCGGTGATGCACCAAATCGCCGATGCTGACGATTCCGGCGAGGCGGCCGTTCTCGACCACCGGGAGGTGGCGGATGCGGTTGAGGGTCATCTGCGCCAGCGCGGTGTCGATGCGGTCGGAGGCGGCGCAGGTAATCACCAGCGCGCTCATGACCTCGCGCACCTCGCGGCCGAGCAGGTCGGCCCCGTGCCGGGACAGTCCGTTCACGAGATCGCGCTCGGAGAATATGCCGACCAGCTTTTGCCAGCGATCCTCGACCACCACCGCCCCGATATGCTTCTGCGCCAGCACGCGCACCACGGCGGCGACGATGTCGGTGGCCTGAACCTTGGTGACCTGATGGCCCTTGGTGCGCAGGATGTCAGCGATTTGCATGATACCTCTCCTGTTCTGAACTTCGGTGTTACGAGGTGGCGGAAGCGGGTTTTCCGGTGGGCGCGGGCGCTTTGGCCGGTGGCGGTGCGGCCTGAGCCGATTGCAGCGCCGCCGCCTGCTTTACCGCCGCCTCCTGTTGCGGCGGCGCGAGGCTGGCCAGCAGGCGATCCCGCTCCAGCCGTGCCTCGGGATTGCCGCGCAGGGCCGCGACCTCGATCCACGCATAGGCGCCGACGGGGTCAGCCGGCGCGCCGATGCCGTCGCGCAGCATGTGGCCGAGATCGAGCGCGGCCCGCGCGTCACCGCGATCGGCGGCGTCGGTGAGATAGGTCCGCGCGGTGGCGAATTGCGGCGCCATCGCATTGCCTTCCAGATAGATCTCGCCCAGCCGCGTCGCGGCCGGAACGACGCCGCCGGCCCACGCCTTGTTGTATTCGGCGATCGCCGCCTTGGTGTCCTGAACGGTCCCCAAACCGAGGTCGAGCGCGTGCCCGTACCAATAGGCGGCCTGCGCCGCGACATGCGGATCGGGCGAGGCGGCGAGCTTACCGAACGCGGTGGCGCCGGCGGTCAGGTCACCCGCGTCGAATGTCGCCACCGCTTGTTGCAGGCTCGTCGCCGGCGGTGGGGCCTCGGAATGCAGCCTGGATCGAACAAGCCCAGCCCCGGTGAGGCCGATCATTGCGGCCGCGAGGTAGATAAGCGCCGGGTGCGTGTGCGCGCCCGGTTTCGGATTGGATAAGGTGTTGGCCATGGTGTGGTCCTCCGTCACTGCCATATCGGGTGACGGAGGACGAAGTGGCGTGGACGGCGTCTGAACGATTCGCCATGCCGGGTCAGGGATCGGCGAAGGTCAGCACCGTCTCGGGTTGCAGCAGGAACGGCGCGAGGTAGCTCGGCGTGTTCGACAGCGGTAGAACGTCCGGCGAGAGCGTGATTCCCAGGCTGTCGCGCAGGAAGTTCCGCCGCGCCTCGATCCGCGCCCACATGGCCGGAAACCGCGCCGCCAATACCTCGCGCAGGGCCGCATCGGCGAGCACCACGCCGTCCTCGACGTTGGTGGAGTAGTAGTCGGTTCCGGTGGCGGGGATGATATCGACCTGCAACGCCATCCCCGAGGTCAGCACCATGTCCGATCCGGCATGGACGGGCGAGTTGAGCCATTCGTCGAGATGGATCTGGTGGCCGGGGTTGAGGGTCACGCCGAAGAACGGATCGCCGACGTGGCGATGCACCGCCGCATACAACTCGCCGCCGGTCACGCCGACCCGCGCGGTCTCCAACCACGCGGCGGCGGCGCGGAAATACGGGATCACCAGCCGCTCGGCGTAGTCGCGGATCGGCTCGGGCAGTTCGGCGGCGCTCTCGACCACGAAGCCGCAGCGCGCCGTGAGGTTGCCCCACAGGCCGAGTGCGGTCGTCAGGTAGTCGCCCCGTCCGATCGGCCGGTCGCTGGGGCTGGCATGGCCGACCATGGCGCGGGGGCCGGCGGTCAACATCGGGTGGCAGGAGAGCGGAAACCCGTCAAGTTGCATGAGCCGCATGGCCTCGTATTCGCTCTGGCCGATTCGGAACCCGGTGATGACGCGATGCACCGCCATGGATGTGTGGCAAGACGCATATTCGAATGCCGCGATCTGCTCGGGCTCGTTATGGGTGCGCAGCCCGTTCCGCGCGTTCATGAACAGATCGGTCGCGTTCTCGACGAGTGCCGGATCGCCGGTGAGCCGGCGCAGCGTATCGACGAGATAGGCCGGCGCCTCGATCCAGTCGCGCCGCGCCATGCCGTGGCCGTCGTCGTAATATTTCCACCCGGCGATGCCGACGCGACTGCCCTTGGCGATTCCGGCGGCGGTCAGCATGTCCTCCAGCGTCGGGCTGCCGTCGCGCGGCTGGCCGAGCAGGCTGAATTCCTGGAAGAGTATGCGCTCATGCGTCACCGGGCTGAGGCCGGCATAGCCCCAGCCCTCGTTGCCCACCACGAGGCGCGGGGTCTGGCCGGGTGTGAGCATCAGCATCGCTTCCTCGAAGCGCGGATCGAGCGCCGTCAGATAGGCGAGGTTGGCGAAATGCTCGCGGTCGCCCCAGACGATCAGCACATCGAGCCCGCGCCCGGCGGCCGCCGCCCGGGCGGCCTCGATTCGCGCAGCGTAGATCTCCGGCGGGATGAGGGGCTCCGCGTCCGGCATGCCGAAATCGGGCAGCGCCACGGGACGGAGCGCGACGGGGCGGAGGGTGGTGGTGGTCATGGCAATCCTTTCGTGTCGGCGGCATCGGGGCCGGCGAGCAGATGGCAGGCGGCGGCGCCGTGAGGGAGGGTGTGGGTCGCCGGACGGCGTTCCCGGCACACCGGCATGGCGTCCGCGCAGCGGGGATGGAAGGCGCAGCCGGGCGGGGGCGAGAGCGGGCTTGGCGGTGTGGCGCCGAGCTGAATATCCGGCAGCCCCAGGCCCGGCTCGGGCGTCAGCACCGAGGCGAGCAGGGCCTTCGTGTAGGGATGCGCCGGATTGGCGAACAGCGCCTGCGTGGCCCGTTCCTCGACGATCCGGCCAAGATACATCACCGCCGTGCGCTCGGCCATGTGCTGTACCACGGCGACGTTGTGGGTGATCAGCAGATAGGCCAGCCCGAACTCGTCCTGCAAATCGAGCAGGAGGTTGAGGATCTGCGACTGCACCGAGACATCGAGCGCGCTGGTGGGTTCGTCCAGCACGACGATCTCGGGGTGCAGCACCAGCGCCCGCGCGATGGCGACCCGCTGGCGCTGGCCGCCGGAGAGTTGGCTGGGGTAGCGCGCGCCCTGCGCCGGGGTCAGCCCGACGCGGGCCAGCATGGCGGATGCGGCCGCCTCCCGCCCCTCGCGCGGTCCGATGCCGTGAACGTCGAGCGCGAGCCGGACGATGTCGATCACCCGGCGCTGCGGGTTCAGCGAGGAATACGGGTCCTGCAACACCACTTGGATGCGTCGGGCCCGCGCCTTGCGGCCGCCGCCGAGCGGCGCCCCGTGGCTGAGCACCGTCCCGGCGGTCGGCGGAGTCAGCCCCAGCAGCATCATGCCGAGAGTGGATTTGCCGCTGCCGGATTCGCCGACGAGCGCGAGGGTCTGGCCGGGATGCAGCGCCAGATCGACGTCCTCCACCGCGCGCAGCACCTGCCGCCGGGCGAACCATCCGCCTGAGAGGGTGAAATGCTTGCACAGGCCGCGCGCCTCCAGCACCGGGCCGGTCATGCGCGCACGCATCGAACGAAGTGCCCGGCGCCGGCATCGCGCGGCATCACCGGCGCGGCGGTGCAGGCGGGCTGAACTTCGGGGCAGCGGGCGGCGAACAGGCACCCGCGCACCGCGTCGGTGGGCGCGGGCACGCTGCCGGGGATGGTGGAGAGTCGTTCGCGCGGGCGCTGCCGGCCGGGAACGGCGATCGCGCCGAGCAGGCCCCGCGTGTAGGGGTGGCGGGGTGTGGCGAACAGCGCGGCGGCGGGGGCGGTCTCGACGATCTGCCCCGCATACATCACCGCCACCCGGTCCGCGATCCGCGCGACCACGCCGAGATCATGGGTGACGAGGATCATCCCCGCGCCGAATTCGCGGCGCAGCGTGGCAAGCACGTGCAGGGTCTGAGCCTGGATGGTCACGTCCAGCGCCGTGGTCGGTTCGTCGGCGATCAGCAAAACGGGGTCGCACATCAGCGCCATGGCGATCATCACCCGCTGGCGCAGCCCGCCGGAGAGTTGGTGCGGGAACTGAAGCAGGCGCGCGGCGGCGGCCGGCACGCCGACGCGTTCGAGCAGCAGCAGGGCACGCTCCCGCCCCGCCTTTGGCGCCGCCGGCCGATGCCGCCGCCAGACTTCCTCCAGTTGCTCGCCGATCGTCAGCACCGGGTTGAGCGCCGTCATCGGGTCCTGAAAGATCATCGCCATCCGGTCGCCCAGCAGGTCGTTCAAGCGGTTGGCGGAGGCGCCGAGCAGATCCTCGCCGGCCAAACGCAGCGTCGTGGCGTCACGGCGCATTCCGGCCGGAAGCAGCCCCATCAGCGCCAGCGCGGTGAGCGATTTGCCGCAGCCGGACTCGCCGACCACGCAGAGCGTCTCGCCGGCATGCACCACCAGATCGACGGATTGCACCGGTCGCACCGGCGGCGGGCCCGAAAGTTCCACCGAGAGGCCACAGACCTCAAGCAGCGGGTCGCTCACCGACGGGCGGACGCGTTGAGGTCGCGCAAGCCATCGCCCAGCATGTTGATGGACAGCACGAGCAGGAACAGCAGCAGCCCGGGCTGAAAAATCATCCAGGAATTGAAGAAGATGTCCTCCTTCGCCTCGGCCAGCATCAGCCCCCAGGCCGGCAGCGGCGGCGGCACGCCCAGGCCGAGGAAGGACAATGCCGCCTCGAACAGGATCGCGTTGGCCATCTCCAGCGTGGCGATGACGATCAGCGGGGCGGCGAGGTTGGGCAGGATCTCGCGCAGCAGGATATGCGGCACCGAGCAGCCGAGCGCGCGGGCGGCCACGACATAGTCGCGTTGCGACGCCTGCAAGGCGAGGCTGCGCGACACCACGGCGAAGCGGTCCCAGGCCAACAGGCCGATCACCGCCACCAGAATGGGGAGCGAATTGCCGTAGACCGACACCACGACCAGCGCGACCAGCACCACCGGCAGGCTCAGCCGCGTGGTCACGGCGAAATTCACCGCCATGTCCCACCAGCCACGGAAATACCCCGCCACCAGCCCCAGGGTCGTGCCGATCACGCCGGAGACGCAAGCGGCCGAGAGGCCGATCAGCAGGGATATGCGCCCCCCGTACATCAGGCGGCTGAGATAGTCGCGGCCGACCTTGTCGGTGCCGAGGGGATGCGCCCAGGTCGCGCGGTGGCCGCCGAACAGCCAGTCATGCCAGATCGGCGGGCTGCGCCGGTGGAACAAATCCTGCGCGGCGGTGTCGTAGGGCGCGAGCAGCGGCGCGGCGAGCGAGACCGCCACCACCAGCCCAAGCACAAACGCCCCGAAGATCAGGCCACCATGCTTGAGAATCCGGTGTTTCCGCCGCGCGGGCCCTGACTGAACGATGGAGACGCTCATGGCTCAGCGCAGGCGGATGCGCGGGTCGAGCGCGACGGAGGCGAGATCGGCCGCCAGGGTCAGCACCACGTAGGCGGCGTAGATCATCAGCACGATCGCCTGCAGCACCGGCAGATCCCCGCGCCCGATCGACTGCCAGGCGAGATAGCCGATGCCGGGCAGGGCGAACACGGTTTCGATGACGACGGAGCCGCCGAGCAGGAAGCCGAACTGCACCGCGATCAGCCCCACCAGCGGCACGATCGCGTTGCGCAGCGCGTGGCGCAGCAACCTCCGCCCGGCGCGCAGCCCCTTGGCGCGGGCCGTGCGCATGTAGTCCGCTTCCAGCACATCGAGCATCGCGCCGCGGATGACGCGCATGACGATCGGCATGGCGTAATAGGCGAGGGCGACGCTGGGCAGCACAAAGCCGCGCCATTCATCGACTCCCGAGGTCGGCAGCCACCCGAGATCGACCCCGAACACCACGATCAGCACCAGCGCGAACCAGAAACTCGGCATCGCCTGACCGGAGACGGCGAGCATGAGGCACAGGCGGTCGGTGAGCGAATTCGGCCGCAGCGCCGCGAGAACGCCGAGCGGCACCCCGACCAGCAGCGTGATCGCCAGCGCGGCGACGGCCAGCGTGAGCGTCACCGGCAGGGCGGTAGCGATGAGGCCGATCACGCTTTCGTCGCGCAGCGCGAAGGAGTTCCCGAAATCCCCAACCGACGCGGCGGCCAGCCAGATGACGAAGCGCTCGGGCACCGGCCGGTCCAGCCCGAATTGATGCCGGATCGCCTCGACATCGGTCGGTAATGCCTCGGCGCCCGCGATCCCGCGGGCCGGGTCCATGGCCGAGTTGGTGACGCCGAACACGATGGCGGCGACTGTGAGCAAAACCAGCGCCGCGAGCAGCAGCCGCTTGATGGCGTAGGCGAGCACGCGCGCGCCGTCAGTTCCACTTGTAGGCGAAGAAGCGCGGGATCTCGTCGCGATAGCCTTGGAAATTCAGTTCCTTGGTGGCGGCGTAATTGATGTTGAAGGTGTTGAGCGGGAGCGTCAGCGCCTGTTCGGTGATGCGATGGATCGCCTTCGCGTAGGCTTCCTTCCGCGCGGCGATGTCGGGCGAGGTGTCCCCGGTTTTGAGCAGCGCCATCACCTCGGGATCGCGCGCGATGTCGTCCGGCGAGCCGCGGAAGAACACGCTCACGAAGGCCGATGCGTCGTTGATGCGGAAGCCGCCCCAATCCGTGAAATAGATCGGCAGGCCCTGCGCCTCCAGCTTCTCGTTCACCGCCTGCGGCGGCATCCGGTTGACGCTGACATTGACACCGATGGAGCGCCAGTTCTGCTGCAACGCCTCGGACCACTCCAGCGGGCGAGCGGTCGAGGTCCACAAAGCGAGGTTCAGGCCGTTGGGATAGCCCGCCTCCGCCAGCAGCTTTTTGGCCCGCGCCGGATCGTAGCTGTATCGCACCGCGGCGGAGACGTCGCAGCCGAAATTCACCGGGTTGCAGGGCGTATCGACGACTTTGGCCGTGCCGCCGATCAGTTGCGTGACGAGCGAGTCGCGGTCGATGCCGTGGTTCAGCGCCTGGCGCACCTTCAGCTTGGTCAGTGGATTATCCGCGCCGGAGCGTCCGGATGCGTCGTAAAGGATGAAACCGATACGCATCACTTCCGAACCGAACGCCTGCAGTTTCGGCTGCGTCTTGAGTTCGGCCATCTGGTCGCTGGTGATCTGGTACACCCAGTCGGCGCGCCCGGCGAGCAATTCGGCGATTTCGGTGGCGGCGTCCGGCACCACGCGGATCGTGACCTTCTGGATGGCGGGCTTGGGTTTGATGCCGCCCTCGAAATAACCGTCGAACCGCTCCAGCGTGTAGCCCTTGGTGCCATCCACTCGCGTGACACGATAGGGGCCGGTGCCGTTGGGGTGGCGCGTCAGGTCCTCCGGCCCCTTGTAGCTGCGGGGATAGATCGCGAGCGGCATGGAGATATATTCGAGGGCTTGCGGGTATGGCGCCTTGAGATGCAGCCGGATCTTGAACGGGTCGATCTTTTCCACGCTGGCAAGGAAATCGATGTTGCTCCGATACATCATCTTGTTGGCCGGATCGAGCATCCAGGTGAAGGTATGCACCACATCCTCGGCATCGAAATCCGAGCCGTCATGGAATTTCACGCCGTGCCGCAGATCGAATTCGATCGTGGTCGGGTCAATCCAGCGCCACGCGGTGGCGAGACCTGGCTTGTATTCGAAGGTAACCGGATCGCGCTCGACGAGACGGTCATACACCTGATGGGAGATGTTGATCGCCTCGGGCACGGTGGTGAAATAGACGTCGATGAGCGGCGCCTCGTTTGTCCAGACGACCCGCAACTCGTCATGCGCCTTGTCCGCCCATGCCGGAGGCATCGCGGCCAGCGTGATCGCCATCAACGCGGCGACGGTTCCGAGCAATTGTCCACGCATGGCAATTCCGCTTGCTAATAATTATGCGACGAAGTTTATCCTCGCCGGCCTGTTCGCGTCACGATGTTTTTTCAGCGCGCAATGCACGA
>Ga0116231_10010492_pt1 | contig 14889 bp, 8 predicted proteins | sample S1TSphgellanicum_2_FD_89695 | JGI IMG/M metagenome (GOLD analysis project Ga0116231, IMG submission 89695) | Host-associated microbial communities from peat moss isolated from Minnesota, USA - S1T2_Fd - Sphagnum magellanicum MG | ecosystem: Host-associated > Plants > Peat moss > Unclassified...
CACTCCCGGGAGTATGTGATGTGACTCCCGGGCTTCCTCTTGGCTTAACTCCCGGGCTTCCTCTTGCCTTAGCTCCCGGGCTTCCTTTTGGCTTAACTCCCGGGCTTCCCTTTGGCTTAACTCCCGAGCTTCCCTTTGGCCCACACCCTTGCAATTCCCTTTGCCATGGTCGCGAGCCCAAGCTAGGGTTGCGACATTGTGGGCCATGTGAAGCTTGTGCTTGAGGTTGTCTCTACTAAGTCTGTCGCACCATTTCCATTTGACTTACACTAACTACCCCCTTTTTTGGTTGTGCAAATTGATATCATCTTGAACTTTCGCTTATGAGTTCGTCCTAGTCCCATCCCGAAACTCCAACACACCCTCTTACCCCCAAAGTGCTACGAGTTAGGGAGCGTGCCCCAACTCTTTTCTTCTTCCATTGTTTCAATTTAGGACCCACCTTTGGGTCCCTTGAGGAGTTTGGGGGTGCATTTAATATGTTAATTTAACATGTAATAAAATTTGAAGGTAATCCAATAAATAAAAAATACATTTCAACACATTTTAAAGCTCATAACCAATGCTTTAATTTTTAGCATAGTGAAACAATGTAAAAACAATGTTTAAGCATTGTTGTTTAACACTCTTTCAAGATTTTTCATTCAATCCTATGCTACCACATCATCTTTTTAGGACTAATCATAGTGATTCAAGAAGTTGTCATTGATTCTTATTAGCCCGTTTTTACCCATTAATATCCTAGGTTACATAGGCATGTAAGGTAAACTAACAAGGTTACATAGGTAAGAAAGATATGTAAGTAAGTTAAGAAAACAATGTGCATTATAATATGCCGACAAATAATTTCATTTATTTGAATAATGGTCCAAAGGTTAAAGACTTGATCCTTAAATAAATATGGAGGTGAAAGGAGGTGAACAATTCAAATCTCACACTTGAACCCTAAGTTGGTGGGCTAGGTTTTCACCTTAAGCTTTAAATGGTATAACATATGTGCCTAATGTAAGTTCTTAGGTGTCTAGCCTAGGTTTTTATATGAGTAACATAGGTTTGTAAGTGCCTAACCTAGTTATGAACCAAGAACTTAACCTAATGAATTAATTAACAACTATTGGATTTTATTAGCTATTAATGACGTAAATACTAGTGAATTCATTAATAATTAATGAATTTGATTAATTATTAAGCAATTCACTTTTCCATAGCAACTAGTCCCCATTCATTACAAGTTGTCCACTTACATCACGGTAAATTTTATCCAAATTCACTCAAAATTTAATGAATCATTGAAATGATTTGGTGGCATCCAAAAGAATTCCAAAATGAAAACATTATCTAATTCACCTATCGATCGGTGATTTTCACAAAAAAATCCATGGAAATCTCTTGCAGCTACTAAACAATTTCAAAATGAACTTGGCCACTTACTATAATGGTGATCTTACACTATTGCAACAAATATGAAATTTATATTACAATTTTGCTCATTGTGCAAGTTTACTTATGTCATCACCATTACAAGGCATGTCTTCATTGGAGTAATTCAAATTAATAGGCAAATCCTTGTCGAAGTACTTTGAACTATCACCATTGCTTCAAGTTGTGTTATCATTACAACAATTCAAACCAATGCCATTGCTTCAAGGTGCATTATCACTACAACAATTTGAACTACCACCATCACCTTCAAGGCTTGTCATTTCTATAACAATTCAAAATGCATTCCTTTAACATTGAATTTGATGGTGATGACAAGTGCCATTGTGAGGTTATCAAACGATGTCCACAAACACATGCATTAGCTACTAAGTCCTCAAAATTTTGAATCCATGAATTTGTAATCTACATGCACGCAAAAATAAACAAAATCGAAATTGAGAACACAAAGTAATTGTGTTCACAAAAAAATGCAATTCAAAGAAATTTTGGAAAGTTCTACATCTAGACATTATCGACTTGAGAGATGACATTGCAAGATCATTTGTTTCATTACAACAACAAAAAGGAAAGAACAAAAGTACTAAGAAATATTCAAATTGCAACATTGAGATTAAAGTAAGCAAGGGACAAACATAATACAAGGATTTAAGGTTAAGGATGAAACTTAACTTGGCATTTCAACATAACAAAAGAGATTCTAGTTGTATCAAGTAGGACATCCAAGTTGATGCATGACCAATGTTCATGAACTTCATTCCTTCTATACACAAAACATGACAATGTGACCAAGTGACCAATGATACCTTCACATGGAATTAGTTTAAACCTATTTTGTGTGATGATGATTCATTGCATCATGCACAGCAATGCACTTGTGAATGAGATCCATTGGTTGACACCCAAGGATATTACCTTAAAAAGTTGCTTTAGGTATGTAGTAGGAATTGTCAAAGTGTATTGGGTTCATAGATAAGACCTTGGTTGATATTTTGAAACCCTAGAAAAATGAGGCACACAAATTAAACTTGGTTCAATGTTCAAAAAAAGATCTATGCAATGAACAACAAAGTCATTTTAAATTATCATGGATTGTTCATATACATAAACACTAGCTATATGTATCATAGGTCCTACTATGATGTGGACATCTATAAAAACCAATGTTAGTACTTCACACACAAAGATGATTATTTTGAATATATTTTTAGATATCCAAGGTAGATGAGTAAAGAAATGGTTATTGTGCATAGGATAGAATGACAAGAGCTTGTTTTAAATGTTGACCATGATGTAATGCAAGCACATAACAAAATTCATGCACATTTTAGAATGCAAGTGGAATGAGAATTGGTGGGTGAAAAAGAAAGTGGAAATATTTCATGAAAAGGTTGAATTCAACAAAATTAAATTATTCACATTTGTTCCAATCCTCGATTCTCCTCAATAGTTTTTTACATAGGAGATGTATGTACCTTGTGCATTTGAAGTCATTGGGGATCAAAACTTAGATTTAACTCCAACACAACCTTAAACTTCTAGTTATTTCAATGCAAAACTAAACTAACTTTTGATCTAAATTCATCTTCTATTAGAATACCTAAATGAGTAAATGCATGGTATAGCGTAAAGAATTTGAATTGAAATTGGTAATACATATAATATCAAAAGTAATAACAATTAAATTTCTTTCACTTTGAATTCTTTAAATAGTTAAATAAGGTCTATTTAGGCTTTAAATATAAAACAATTGAGTGAAAATTTTTAAACATGCACCAAAGTAGTTGAAACCATTACTTTCATAATGTAAAAATACTCATATATATATAGTTTATTTTGACAAATTTTAATACCTACCTCTCTTTTTGTGGAAAAAATTTAATATCAACTTTAACATATTAATATAAATAAAAGTTTAAGGATATAAAAATATTTTAAGGAATATTTTTTCTAAAATATATCAAAAATATTCTTTAAAAAGTAATGGCCAAGGGGGTAGGTGTGGTACATGATTGAATGCTTGCACCCAATTTAAATAATTCAAGAGCATGCAATTGATTGATAATTTTATCTTTATGTAAATGTACATCGATAATTTTAGAATAGTTGTAATTTAAAACACCATGTTTGATAGCAATAAACCATATTTTATTTCATTTTATTTTTGTAAAATGATATAAACATTTAGCCCAAACACATGTTTAATAGATCATAATCATTAACATTATCATAATTAATGTGTTTTTAAATTCTTAGATATCATCTTAAATTAGGATGAAAATATTGAAATAACAAGGAGTTTTCTTAAGAAACACCCTTTTCTTGCATCTGAAACTATAGCTTCTTTTCTTTTGATAGGAACGTTTGACTAGAACAAAACCCTTCCCTTTCGACAAACTTCAACATGTGTTGCAAGAAATGGCATCTAATATCTTCTTTTGTAGATTTAAACACACATATTTATAGATATACAAATGAAAATATGTATTAATTGGAAAAGGTAATTAGGGTTCGATTAATAGTTATAAGTTAGAATTAGAATTCAACATTCAAAATTAAATATTTATTCTTTTAATAAGTTTTTTTTTAACATTGAATTTACATCTCTCTATTGTAGTTATTATTTTGAAATTTGTTTCTATTCCAGATGTTTTATATGCTCACCATTTTAATCTTGTTAAATTAGTTATGCATTCTCATAATTTTCAATGTTCTTATAATGAATTTAAGAAATTTTGTGGCCTACTTCATTTATCAAAATCACTTTTTTTATTACATTGGATTTCACTAACCTTGCTTGCCACCATCTTTATGATTTGTAACTTTGAGGACTAATTATAATTATAATTATCCATCTTGATAATGAATGCCATTGACATTGCACTTTTGTACCTAATTTTGTTTTATGTGTAATAGAAAATGATGTTAATGAAAAAATGTTTTTGTTCTAAATCTTGTACGCTTGGAGGGTGAATATATGATTTCCAAAAAACTCACGTGAGGAAATTTATACACATGGACGCAATGGGCCCAATGGTTTCTAATTTCCCTCCCAATATTAGTTATATCAATTTTTGAATATTTCAGACATGACATTGCCATCATGTCTAGATTTTATTAATAACTTGTAACTAAGTCAAAAAGCTTTTCATATGGCTAGTAAACTAATTTAATGTAATTAACCTAAATTTACCTCTTCCTTTATAATAAAATCTAGCACCAATCATGCATACCAAATTTCAAGAGATTTCATCAAGGCCCATAAATATTTGTGATAAAATGTACTCATTTTCAATAGCACATATTTCACTTCCTTCCTTATAACAAGTTCCATTCCGTGATATATATCTCCAACCTCTTCTAAATTTTTTTCCTTTCCACCAACCTAGAAATGACATTTTAAATTCCAATGTTTTTTTTCCTTTTCTTTAAATTTATGTAAATTTTTCTTAATTCTAACATTCACATCCATAATAATGATTTTTTATGTCTACTATGTTGTTGACTTATGCTTAGATATGAAAGTTGTTGGGAATGTCACTACTTGAATATAGTGCAGTTTATTTTTTGGAAAATACTTATTGTAATTTTTAACACCTAACGGAATATTAACATTAATTAGATCCTTGTTGCAACATGTTCCAATTGTGTTTAATAAATATACCTTCTGGCTTTTTCTTTTCCTATTAAAATTTGGTCATGAAAATATTTCACAGAACTTGATTAATGAAGATTATGGACAACATATCTTATCATTGATCTGACATTTAATCCCATGTTCTAGTTTGCTTCTTTTAACCTTGGATGTAACTGATGTCCTCCACCTATTTGCATGAGGCTATTACCCTATTGCATTATGCCTTCTTCCACCTAGTCTTTGTGTAGTTTTTTTTTGGATTTCTGCACATTACATAGACATCAACCCTGTTTATGTTAACTTAAATGCCAATTCCAATATAATATTCATGTGGTCTTAATGTCCTATTGCCACTAATCTATCAGAGCTTTTTAGTGTTTACGTTTTCCTTTTTCGTGTTTCTCTGTCCTTCCAAAAGGTGATCTTTCTCAAATGACATACTTTTTTTTTTTAATGGTTCTTTATATTTTCCTTCTCTTTTTCGTTTATTTCCAAGCCTACACCACATTTATGTAATTCACATAATGCATTGGAGGATGTAGAAATTTAAGGTTGGTTTTCCACTTAAATTACTTTCAAAGTGATCATTTCGTCCCAAATTTTATTCTCTGCACCATATTCCATCAACAAATATTATGATTAGCTACAAGCATGTAAGTTCCATAATTTCAGTTTGATGTTTGTCACTATACTATTTGACTTTCTTGTTTGTGGTTTTCATCGTTGTTGTTATTTGTCCAACTTCATATTTGACTCGCTCCTTGCTTGGATATATTTCTCCAATTCCTCTTCCTCTTCATCAAACCTTTCAATATTTACCCTAGTGTTTGATTTTGCTATTGCTGATTCAAATTTGTCTAAGTTCCTTCACTACTACTCATGTGCCCTTTGTGACATGGTGACATTTCATGCTATTGGACACTCGGACCTCACCATCATGGTAGACGAGTCAGGGATGACCATTGTCTTTGAACATTGTTTATGCATTATGTTTGTTTTTCAATTATGTTCTTTACATATATTTAAGGACGTCTCGTATGATTTTAATAACATTGTTTCAAATTCTTTATATTGTATCCTATGACCTCCTCAAAAGGGAAACAATGGGTGGTTGGTTGTGGTCATTATCACATTGTTAATGATAGCATGGCTCATAATTATTAGGAAACCATTTTGACAGTAGGAACCACAAGTTATGTGGTCAAGATTATGAAGCAAGAACTCGAAGTTAACGACATTTTCCCTCAATGTTTCGATGCTCTTGTGTCCTCTATTTTCATTGAATTCTTTAATTCCTCCACTAGTGAGGACTTAACACCACCTCCTTTGTTGACAAAATTGTCGAAATACATTATTTAGTCTAGAACCTTTTGTCGTCAAAACCATCCACCCATGTGGGGAATATTCAGTTTGTTGTTTCTCGCTTATGTATAATGGTGTTGCCAAGACAAACCTCCAATGAGTTGTGGACTTTATATTATGACAATATCCCTTTATGAAAAGTCCAATTATTGCGAATTATTTTTGATGGGGACTTTTTGTTTGAATTGCCACCCATCCATTTGAATGTTCACAACCCTTGCCAAATGCAAGGCATGGACAAAAAGTACAATGGCCATGCTTGGAGTAAGCTGGTCACACAACCAATATAATTTTTTTGTTTTGGTTTAACTTCATCAAAGCTTGTTGCTTGGGTCACTTATAGTGTGTGCAGGATGATTATGAGAACTTTGTGCACTTTACCATTCATAATGAAACATTCTAGTGCGGTGAATGTGTTCATATTCTAGTCTGAAGTCAAATGACAATGATTCCGTCTTCTTCCTTGCTTAGATGCAAATTTTGTCATTCTCCTCCATCCTATGTTGTTTACTGTGGTGGGCAAATATATTATGTTATGCACAGACTTCAATTTATGTCAAGAGCAACAATTCATCTTGGTGTTCATAACCATCTTGTTGCGGATGGAAAATGTCGAGAGTCGGTTGAGGAGACTAGAAGGTTGATCACAAAAAAAGTTGATCGCACGCCTAATGCAAATATCTCTTTGATTTCCCTCAGTGCTACCAAGACCTTCTTGGCAAGTTACGTGCTTGATGATTCTAATGATGGCACAGTGGAGTTTTTCAAGGGTGAGTAGTTGGAACACATCTAGGACAAGTTTTGTGAACTTAACTCTCCCAACATTCGTAACCTTGTTGTTTCTTTCAAGCATCATTCAAGAGGTGGCTATATTGATAGCATACTTAAATTAAAGTCTAAGAGTTAACATGACTACATCCAAGAATATTATTTCCCAAGACAAGTTTATGGACAAAAGGTGTTCATTTTCAAGATGTCCATAAATGATGATGGGAGTGGAATTAGCCTTGTCACACGAATGCAACTTGCAGGGGATTTGTAAAATGCTTGGATCATGTTTGATCATGTGAAACGTGTTGTTGGCTGGACAACTATGGCTTGTCATGTGTACGATCCTATCTATTATGAAAAGTTGACCATAACTATTTGTGATATGCAATCTAAGGAGATTGAAACTCAACGACTTATGTGGACAAAGTTTAGTGAAATGATGTTGAAGCATGAGTTTCCAAAACCCAATTTCAAGGGATTCATGACTGATAACGCATAGGCTAATTGGAACGTTGTCAAAATGTTTATGGTTCTAGGGACCTCTTTGTTAAGATGGTTAATAAGGAGCACGCATGTTTATTCCATTGGAGTCATTCACTTGATAAACACACCAAACAACTGATTAGACATGAATTGCAAAATGGGCACAAGGCTCTTTGCCACTTGTACTAGAATGCCAAATCACTTGGGGATGCTAATAATCATTATGCTCTCATTTGTTTTTGGTGGCTTTCATCTAGGGCTGCTTTTGAGGTAGGTGTCCATAAGCTTAGCAATTGGCATAGCTTTTGGCATTTTTGTGTTTAACAATGGGGAAGTTTTATGGTCCATGTGAGTACTTCTTTTGTGAACTTCCTATGACTTCTTTTTTCTTTTATGCATTCAAAACTATAAGATGTCCATTTTCACTAAACTTCCATTCGTAGTTTATATCTTTATATGTTGTAAAATTTTAGATTTTTTTGATGATCCCTTTCCTTTGATATGCATAAGTTTAATGATGAGGAGTAGGTGGACATGCCCATTTGTAATCTAGCTGAAATTGTGCATAAATCTAGTTGCAACAATTAGGGAATCGTGACATTTGTTTATACACATCAACATTTAACGATTATGTTTGGCCTTTCAAATAGTTAACATTGTATATATAATACTTGTGAAGGGGTCCATTTGGTCATGGACTTGATATGTCGCAACCTTAGTTCGGGCTCACGATCAAGGCAAGGGTTTGCAAAGGTGCGGGCCAAGAGTGAAGCCCAAGACCACATTTCATGCTCCCGGGAATGTAGGAAAGTGTGAGGGAATGAACCCCCACATTCCCAAGTGAGTTCCCACTTTGGGAGTTGGAGTCCTAATAAAATCTCGAATTTTCAGATGACAATTATAGGGGTCAAAAACTCATTGGATTGAAGATTTACTTATATAATTGGAAAGATCTTGGAACGTAGATGTTTAAAATGAGTCGCATGACCCATTTGGGTACCTAAAACACAAGTTATGGCCAAAAGAAGGGTCGGGAGTGAAATTGACAATTTGACTCCCGACCACTAAAAGTTGAGAATCGCTATAATTTACTTATGTGCAAGTGGCGTGCCAAATATCGTTGGAAAGATCTTGATGAGGGCTATAAATTTACTTCATACTTCATCTCAATCAAAGTTTGCACAAAAAATTATGGGTCTCCGAAGTTTTAGGAGTCCCAATTTCAAAAATTTCAGGACTCCGAACTTGAGAGTCCTAGGACAAAATGACATTTGGGTGCTGGCTTGTGGCTAGGCACATAAAATATTATAAGGGGGAAGGTGGTAGCTTCCCTTAAGTTCGGGCTGTGGTGAGTCTTGTGAGTCCATGTTTGCCCATGGTTTGTCCATGCACCAAAAGTGCTCTAACTACATACTAACCAACTTGTTGTTTGGTTTATGTAGGTTCGTGTGAGTAATTGATTTGCTTTTCACTCTTCCTAGTCTCCATCCTGAAGTTTCAGCATGCCCCTCTACCCCCAAAGTGTTGCGAGCCAAAGAGCATGCCCCAACTCCTTATCCTTTCGTTGTTTTCACCCTTTTGGACTCACAATTGAGTCCATCAAGGATTTGGGGGTGCGTCATGATAAGAATGATTTTTTGTTGAGGAAGGCCCAACGATTTAGTGATCCTCCTAGATTAACTGTTGTTGTGGCAAATTACACCTTTGGATTTTTTTTTCTTTTATCACCCTTTGCACTTTGAGGGGGAGGAGGTTTTTGGGTTTGCCAAGAAACCCACTAATTTTCCTCTTGGTGTAAACAATTATTTTCATTGTCATGACCGTGTGAATTTCTCTCGTCCACGAGTAACAATTCCTACTGCTCAACCCAATGTTGTTGGAAATGTAGACATGCAACAACCGCCTTGTGGTTCCAATGCTTGTTTACCTTTGGTATTTCAAAGTGGCTTGGAGTTAAAGGAAAATATTTGTGTTGATGGAAAGTGGTGGATTAAATGTTGTCCATTTAGTTCTGCAGTTTGATGTTTTGTAGTTTAAAAAACCTTAGGGCTTAAATGCAAAACAAAGATCAACTTTTACAAATTTGTAAGTGGAATTCCTGCTCCATGTTACTTAGGGTTCTAGGTATAATTTCGTATCGAATCATTGGAGCATCATATGCATTAGTTTTGTTCTAATGATTTCAGTTGTTGTGTTGGTGGGACAACGTGAAAATATATGGTTGCTAAGCCTTTAGTTCCTACTATATGGCTCATCCAAGAAGGTATTAACTTAAGTCAAAAGGAGGTAATAATTCTAGAAGAAGCAAGGTTTTCCTTTGACCACAATTGTGTTTGAAGTTTATTTGGTTCCCAATTGTTTAGTCCAAGTAGTTCGCATGTGCTTGTTATGAGTGTTCACAACATTGTGTGATCAACCGATGTGAATTGTTGGCCCACAATTCATGGTGGCAAGAAGGTGAGATGGCCTTTCATCTTCAAAATAACTCAACAACACACCAACAATTGGGAGGTTGGCATCTTATTAACCCAATGCATTGTTTTCCCCCTATTGATGTCTCCTCATTTGGGTATGGATGAATTTACAATATTTTTTCAAATGACCAAAGATACAATGTGACTATTGGATATTTCCCTGGATGTTCATGTGTTTATTTTGTCAAAATGTTGGTAGGTTCTTTGGGTGCTTGTGGGGTGTATGTGCATTGTAAACATGTGTATCATGTCTTGTAGATGATCATATTTTATGGGCTCATTAAAGAGTTCATTCATTATTGCACATGGAGTTGGGATGAAGTTCAATGTTTGTTAAAGCGCTCCAAAGTTTTTGAACTTTTGTGATAATACATTAGAATCTCATTCATAAACCTCTCTGTAGCTAGCTAACCTATGTAAGAAATATAGATACTAATTTTTGCCCATTCATTATGTTCTCCACTTTATAACTTTCAATCACTGTAGATTGATGTTTATTTATGTATAATATTTCAGCCATTTCAACACATGTTTGTCAAATATTTAATATATTTTGAGAACTTAATTTTTATCAAATATTTTTCAAGTATGCAATTCCCGCCTATTTCAACATTTAAAAAAAATTATAATTATTGTCAAAGAACATTAGATATTTGGAACATTGTTTGCATGAAGGATGATAAAATGCATAAGGTTAAATTAGTAATAATGCTTTCAAATGCTCACATGATGTTGCTATTGATGGCTTTCTTGGCCAAACCCATGTTCACAGTCAAAAATCCATTGTTCATATCAGAACAAACCATGGTTATGACGTGGCAAAATATTCCAAGGCTTGTTAGAGAATATTTTGTCATGTCACTTAACAATATCCATGTGGAAAAAATATATATTAAGAATATTCCATGATGTGGCATGGAATATTTTTAAAGATTCCTTTCTTGCTCACTTGAGTAGGCTCGCCTACATGTTCGCTTGCTTGCCCACTTGCCTGATAGTGTCGTTGAGGTAAAAACAACTATAACCAAAAAGACCATTATGGTTGATCTCTTCACCACATATATGACTATAATGTATACATAACTTGTGGTTGTGTACATGAGGGCTTGTTGACCCTAATGTTATTCCACCATTGTGTGAATTCTTGTGTGAAGTAAATGGTGAAAGCTTTAGCCAAAAAAAAAAAAAACACATGAAAGCACATTACACTATCCATAAACTGTTGTCACAAGCTAATTTTTGCAAAATTTTGGAACTTGTAATTGGCCATGTGATTATATATAATCAATTAAAATGAAAAAGGATTCAACATCACAATGGTGTATATAATATAATCACATTGTTTGAATTTCATGCATAGTTTTTGAATATCCATAACATAATGGACTTTCAAAGGGATATTCAAAAACTTGTAACAATTTCTAATCAATGAATATGGATTCCATGCACCTTCATATAATGCTTTTTAATGAATAAAGGACTCAATGGTAATATGATGTGGTAACATTGATACCAAGGAGGACTTTTTGGAAAGATTTTAATGACCAAATTTTTTTGTGCACCTTGAATTATGGTTTTTTGGATTAAGTCCTTTATTTAACAAAAATAATATTTTAGAAAAACATCTTTTTAATTTAAGTTCTCCATAAAGTAAACTAGGGTTGAAATTTTTTTAATAATAAATTTTGAATGATAACTTGTAAAATGACTTGTGTGATTCAAAGTATCATACCTTCGCACTACCTTTGCAATGTTAATTTAAACAATTATGGATTTTCACATGTGCCTAAAAGTGTTACACCTTAGTGTGCTTTCACCTTGGGAACTTGAAGAGAAGGAGGCTTCAATTGATTCAACCAAAAAAGATTGCAAATGATGAGGATGGAACAATTATCATGATGTTGAAGGAGTTTTTACTGTTCACCTATGTTGAGAACCATCACCACAAATGATTTTGTTTGTTGTTGCTAATGCTGGAATGGTAAAAAGGAGAGTGGAGGGGAGACTTATAGCTCTAGGAGTCATGATGCGCTCCATCTTTAATTGAGAGGTCGTAAAGGAGGTGAATGTCAAGGGTGTAGTTTCTAAAATAGGGTCATCCATCGAAGAAAAATGATGAAAGGAATGTTGTTGCAACTAATCCCTTCCTATTCCTATAAGGTGAGATACATGAGGAGGAGGAGGAGCAAAAGCTCAAGCTATTTTTATAGACGAGATATTCCATGAATGAGACTAAACTCCATAGGCTCCCGAGGTGTTTTTAGAGCTGGATATTTGGGCATCAACATGGGGTAATCCTTGTCAATTTTCTAGAGACAATTGTTGTTGTGATTGTGAAAAGCTATTTCTGGATCTAGCTCCAAGTTCCAACAACATGTATTATCATTAAGTGAAGTGGTGATATTTCATTAAATGTGTTAGATTGAGCAAATGTTTAAACAATATCTACTTCTCCATTGACTAGAGTCTCAAGCTTAATCTTGAACCTTGGTTTCTAAAGAACCAACTCCAATTGTTCTTTCATAAACTCTCATTGAACATATTTAGATTTGTAGCATCTAATTATCAATGCTAATATCCGATGCTTTATCTTTGCACAAGATTGAACCAGTATGCCATGATACAAAGTAAACATATGGACCTTTCTATTATTTGGGTTTCAAATTTAGTTTCAAACAACTTATATTATGGCAATTAATTTGTCACATTTTCTTACAAGTCAAATAAGGCTAAGTGTGAAGCTAGAAGACAAGGAACATATGTTGAAGGAGTTGCAAGTCCTAGCACAATAGCAAAGAGCTTGGTTGAAGAAGAAAATCCCTTTAACGACGATGGTTATCAATGTCTACAACATTCAACTACTTAAAAACCTAAGGTACTTAGGGCTACATCCACCCAAACATGAAAAATTACATCCATCTAAAAATTTTCATTCCATGAACACTTGTCATCTCCACATTGACCAATGAATGAACAAATTTTTTATCCCCAAGACCAAATCCTGCATAGATGACTAGTTTCTTCTCTATGGAAAGAGCCAATAAATGGGATATTTGTCAAAAAGAAAAAAGAATTCCTTCAAGTTGTAATTGTGAGTTTAGACTCTAAAGGTTGATGCCACATGGCATCTCATTGGCCTATACTACTACTCACTAATATGTGGGACTAAATAGTCATAGATTTATAATCAAGAAAGATGGTAGTTGTTTTGAGGTCTAGATGAAAAGGACACTTTTTATTGTATGTGTTTTCTAAGTCCAGTTGAACATTTGCTTTGAATAGTGTGACACCTTCGAGTTTTATTGTCCAGAAGGTCTTCATTGTGGACATAAAGTTCATGATGATCTTCTACCTTGCTTGGTCAAGCTCAATCCTAGCCTAATATCTATAGGGAAGGAATGTTAAATGATTAAAAAAATTAGTAAACACACATAACCTCTTGTAGGAAAATTGATCATTCTGAATTAACTCCTATGGAAATTTCACCAAAAAAAATAATTACAAATCAAAAAGTGACTTTGGAGGGTTTCAATCATCACAAGTGAGGAAATTTTGGAAAAAACATCTTCAGATTTCTATATTTGGTTCTTAGTGTGCAGCCATAAATATAAAAAGTTGATTAAAATTTTTGTACTTCATATCTCGTTTATAGCCAGAGTTGGCTAAATGAATTCCTAGGGATGATCACCATTTTTCTATATCTTCCTATGGATGATCTCCACTTAGGCTACATTAAAAAAGTCCCTGAAAAAAAAGTGTCTGGATCTAAAATTCCCGCCGCAAATGAAAACTGTTTGTGTCTGCAAAGTTCAATTTGGAACAATTCATCCAGACAGAGTGAGGCAATGGGCCACAGTGAACCAGCACCCACCAGCGCACCATCCACTGGATGCCCATTATTACTCAGTTGTGGATGAACCTCAACTGAGTTAATCTTTGGTTTAACCTTGGTAACCAATTCTGTAAGAAATAAGTCTCATATATAGGTAGATAGGTAGGAAACTAGGTAACTACTAAGTAAGTAGACAGTTTATACATAGATAAGGGCTGTTTTTACTACCTACTTACTAACAACCTACCAACTGAGCTAACCACCATGGTTAGTCAGGGAACTGGAACCCAACAGAAAACTGTTTCCTGACCACTTACCATCCATCCATCCTTCATGGTGGGCTGGTGGGTGCTGGTTCACTGTGGCCGAGGCAATGTAGTTAAGAGTTGGGTTAGTATTTGGACATTGGGGACCAGGTTGCTGCACACCAAAGGTTGTATTCAAATACATCACACATCTCATCCATTGTGCTTGTGTCATCTTGGAAGAATTTAAAGGTAGACAACTGACTTGGTAAGCCTGCCCACAAGAAACTGATGAAATCTCTGGAGAGCATGAGCTGATCAGAGACAAACCTCTGAGGGCATCTTGCATTGAAAGCCATAACAAGTTCACTCTTCTTGTTCAAACCAAAGTTGGGTTGTTCTTCACTTCGAACTCCTGAACTCCTTCCTGTTCCAGGTCTGAAAATTGGACCTAATTCTCGGTAACCTGGACTAGAATCCATGGTTAACTGTCGATTAATCTCTGGTTAGCCTTTGATTCTAGTTTTTTTTTTTTTTTTTTTTTTTTTTTTAAATTTTTTTTTTTTTTAAAATTTTTTTTTTTTTTTCAAACAAAAAAATTAAAAAACAAAATCCTTTCTGGTCCCCGTTGATACAAAATAAAAA
>Ga0116231_10010493_pt1 | contig 14886 bp, 13 predicted proteins | sample S1TSphgellanicum_2_FD_89695 | JGI IMG/M metagenome (GOLD analysis project Ga0116231, IMG submission 89695) | Host-associated microbial communities from peat moss isolated from Minnesota, USA - S1T2_Fd - Sphagnum magellanicum MG | ecosystem: Host-associated > Plants > Peat moss > Unclassified...
AGCTCCTCTCGGCAATCACCTAGGAAAAGCAAACACCCAATAATAAGCACTGGTCCTCCTCCACTGCAGCGAGCGACTTTCAGGCAGAAAATAGCCGCTTCCTCGTCACATCCAAGGTGGCTTGGGGCAGTCCTTCGTCAAATGTCCATTGTTGTCATAATTGAAACATTTGACCTTGGATAGGTCCTGCTTCACCTTTTTGATTGGCAACTCTTTGTTTGTTGACTTTTCCTTGTCATTTAGAGGCCTAAGCTTTCCTTGACCCCACTTGCGTTTATTACAACCTTTGCTTCCATTATTCAGGCTAGCTTGGTTTTTTTTGGGTGGCTCTATTTTTGGTTTCACCCTTGGGATGTGTAGGAGCTTCATCTCTCCACACACTCCACCATCTTCATCAACCTTTGGCAATTCTCCAAAATGTCAGTCCTCTAATAGATTATCTTCCACACCCAAGGTTTGAATACATGTAAGAAAATCAATTTCCGAACATATTTATCGTTGAGAGGGACCATAATTAACATACGATTGAATTCTTGGACATAAACAGCCAGTGAGCCCCTATCATCCCCTTGGGTGAGCTCCAAAAACTCCATCCCATTTTGAAGCACAAAGTGGTGTGGTGTGAACCTTGTCCGACCACTACTTAAACTCTTCCCATATGAGGGTTTCAAGGAGGTTAGGCATCTCCTCCTTTTGGGACATCCATCATTCCCATACGTGCTCCTTCAACGAGGTTTGGGCAAATGAATTTGTTCTTTATTGATTTTGATGCGTTGTGTTTCCATATATGCCTCTATTTGGTGCAACCATGGTCACATTCATTTGGTTTTGGTTTCCTTCCCTACGAAGGAGTCTAGCAACCTTGCCTTGATGGTCACCTTAGCAAAACCTGCACTTGGGGCACTATTGATGGCGCCCAAACCTTCCACAATGTGGCCCATAAACTTGAATGTTTTTTGATTATGTGTCATGGCTTCTCCTTGTTGGACTACAAATGTGCAAAAGGTGTCCACAAGAGTCAAAAACTCCTTGGATGATTTCTACACTTTTGGAACCTCTTCCTTTCACTTCTCAAGAGATTTGTCCACAATTGGACATTGTAGGACCGACTTGCCCCCTTTTCCTCTCATCGGCCCATTCAAAGAGAGAATCAAGGAATGCACATCCCCATTCGACTCAAAAGATGAGTGAAATCAACGTGGTTAAACAACTCCACTAACATTCAAGAACTTTTTCCTTTTCATTATTTTTTTAAAGAGCCGTGAGAGTTTTCCTAGTGAACCCACATTCACGTCATCCTCTCCTTTCTTTCGAACAATATGGGAAGGAGTTCTTTCACGGGCCTTGGCTTTGCTAAGGCCCACCTCATCCTTCCTTATCTTCTTCTTTTTATTTTTTCAAGGATGGGCCTTCACGGCTTCTTCCAACAAGTTTTTTAGACTTTGAGCGTCTTCATTTTGAAGCTCATCACTAACCATGGTGTGACTTAAAGTCATCAATTCTTCCACATCTATGTCCTTTTCCTTTTCCTTCTTGGTTTTGTACTTCTTCTTGGCCTTGGGTTCCACCATAGCCGTTGTGTTGGGTATCGGTTTGTCCGAGGCCATTTGCTTTGGATTATTTACCTCCCCCGTATGCCTAAAAAGATTTTCCAAAATTGACCCAAGGAGCTTGTTTTGATACCAAATTTTGCACTTAAATATGCCTTGGCATCATTTCATCATCACCTCCGTCTCATTCTTGTGCTTCCTTAAACACCTATGCTACCTACACATGGAAAACCATGCACTTGGTGAAGCTTCAACATTCAAACTTACCTCAGAACCTTGTGCTATTCTCGACCAATAGATGGGTGGGATTAAAACCTGTTGCGAATTTCCCAAGTGGTCTAACGCCTTGTCACTTGGGATTACCATCTCTTGTTTTTTAGCTTAATTGAAAATTTCATCTAGTTCAAAGACTTAACGCACCTTTCCTCAAGCCCCTTTCTTCAAACCCTCACTTGCCAACATCTATGCGGCTTGTGAGTATGTCAAATTGGGAGTCAAACTTAGCCCAACACTAGATTCGTAACCCAAGCTGCTGTAGGGACCACCCCATGGTGGTTTGGACTTGGGCCTTGGCTAGGTGAACCCTCACACTTAAGGGTCCACCTAGGAGTGCATGTTACATAGACTCATTTTATCAAAAGTTGATATCACTTTTTCAAACCTTGCATTAGACCCATTTTCACATGATTTCAAGCCACAATTTGGTCTTTTGCGTTGCCATTAATATGTCAACCATGTAAACAACATCGACTATAGGCCAACACATAGGGCAGTCCAGTCCATGACCAATTGCCTACCTATGATCGAACATTTATTTATATGTTCATCATATGTGCTTCATTTTGAGTGATTTAAAATGTTATGGGAGCACTACCTCGAGCTCTAGAAATCATGTCTAAAGCGTAAAGGAAAAAGATTAATGAAAAAATAACAAGAAGAAAAATAAGCTTTCCAACTTACAAAGTGTGTTTTTTTTCTTTTTTCTTCTCTTTGGAACCCTCCTACTTTTAAACCTCATAACTTTCTTATTTTTTATTCATTTTAAACGGTTTAAAGTGCTATAGGAGCGCCACCTGAAGTTGTACAAATCATCTTTGAACTCTAATACCAACATAGCAAGAGTACAACGAATTTTTTTGGTGTTCAGGAACCAGCTTTGGTAGTGTTCAATGGTTTGTTTTTTTGAGTTCTTGACCCCCTTTAGTTCAGGGGGCTGTAACATTCTCATTTCTAATCCGTTTTCAATGATTGTTAAAATGTTAGATGCGCCAAGAGGAGTGGTTCAAGTTTTGTTTCAACACCAAAAACAACAGAGCCCTCCCCTTGAATTTAGCCTTCCCTGAGCGCTTAAGTGTTCAGTCACTGGTCGGTCTACCCTATTGAGGTAAAACAGAATTTTTGGCAAAGGTTATGGGAAAGAGTGTGGTGCTACTGGGAACAGCTTGGGAAACATCTGAGAGCATCATAAGGAATAATTGGGAACCTGGTGGGAACATGGTGAGAACACAAAAATCCAAGAAGATCTTCAACACCTCTGGACCCTCCTGGGTGCATGTCTCATTGGCTGTGTGAAAATGTTATTCCTAAAGCTGCTTGTTCATCCCCATTTTGGCCTGGGCTAATAGCCCTCTCTATACCTATTCAAGACAGATTTTGGCGCTCTTGTTTTTTTTCCTGTTGGAAGCATTCGATCTTTGAGCCCCTAATGTATGCTAAAGTTTGACATCTTCTCCTTGGTTTTTTCTCTTTTTTCTTGACCATTGCCAATCCAACATTGAGAATCCCTCCATTTTTCCACTCCACAAGCAAAGCTAGTAGCTAGCTAGGGGGAATAAAGGTGTAAAATACACCAGGTCCATGTGATGATTTTACACTAATTCCAATTAGTTTCAAACGTAAATGCACTTCAAATTATCTCATTTCCTTTACATACAACAATTTTTTTCCCTTAACATAAGATGGAAAGCACATCTACACGAGATTGCACAAGAACAAGAAAATGAGATGCATTATAATGGGTTGGATTTTTTAAATAAGTGGAATGTGAAATCAGTTGCCTCCCCTTAACTAGTCTAAAGCTTTGAAAGCCGAAGTACTTAGTCTTCTAAATTACTAGCTCTAAATTATATTATATGGGTGTGATTGAAGATTAGTTGTTTATGTTCATAAGGTCTGAGCTCCTTCTATTGATAAGGTGTTGGAGACCTTTAGTTCTTGCCTGAAGGCATGGCCCAAAATGTGATAGGCTCTTTGTTGGACTCCCCATAAATATGTATGTATGTATGCTACTATGAATATTTCTTCTTGGAATGTAAACTACTTCTATATCACACTTGTCACACTGAATTGCAAATGGCAAATGGCTAAGGGCATGTTTCCATGCTTCTCGCCACCCACTATCCATCCCATCTGCAATTAATTCCATCAAATTTGGGTGATAGTGTTTCTCCATTCAGCTCACACACCCCAGACCTGCAGTTTCTGGTGAAGAGAGTTAATGTGACTTGGAACAAGTCAGAATATCTTTGCACTTGTACAACCAGCTTTTGAGATCGGCATTTGTGAGTTGGGTTGTGTCCAGATCTTATGGAAAAAGTGGAGACACAGGCCCCACTATTCTAGTGCAGTTCCCACTATTCTGCTCCACCCCACCCCACCCCACCCCCAAAAAAAAGTATTTGAGCACGGATAGTACAAAGAATGGTGAGTGGGAGATCATGGAGAGGCGTCCCAATGGGGAGTAGAAGGGATGGCAAACCATGGGGTGTGGTGAAGGAATAGAAAAGAAAAGTAGGCCCCCTTGTTTAGAATTCACATTGTGGAAAGCCAATAGGTTCACCTTGGCCATTTAACCTTAAATCTATTGGCCATTTTCATTTTCCCACATAATACAAAAATAGCTTTTTTGGTTTTTACAGGTGAATATCTGGTGCAATTTGCTCATCCCCTCTTTCATCAATTGCCACTACCATTTTCTTGCCAAAAATGACTGGCAGCTCCTTGGCCATAAGAACCATGGAGTATGGATATAGCTAAATAGTGATAAATATCAACATAGCATATTCGTGTTTTTTACTCATACATATTTAGCCAAATCTGGCTAAATCATCTTACAGACCATTTCCACTTCAGGTACATCACAAATTTGAACAAAATAAAAAAGACTGCAACTCACATGATCACCATTGTAATGCATTAAAAAACCCATAAAAAGACAAAAAAAGCTTGTTTGAAGTATGGGCATCAAGTGCATTGAATGGAATGGATCTGCGTGTTAGACTAAACAAGAAGAACAAATGAAATAGGCAAATTGAATGCACTTGGTTTTCCTAAAGACTAGGGAGAATCAATTGACAAATTCTTTCTGAAAACCAAACAGTTTCAATTTTATTTAGTTCAATAAATATTGCAATTAGTGTTTTTTTTTCAAATTTCTTATTGTAGCACAAGTTGCAATCATCCATAAGATGATCTGATCAATACAAACAAAATATGAAAGTACAAGGATTTAAGCTTCTATGAATCTGAGGTTTAGAGTTGGCAATTGAGGCAAAAAAATGTCTGAGTTTGGCAATTAGAAGCCCTAAAAAGATTTGCTTTGTCACATTTTTCAAACAAATAGTATTGTTGGTTGTGAAATTTTGCACCAAAAAAAAAGGGGCTGATCGTGTAACATGCAGCAAAGAAAATTGGCCACTATTTTGTGTTATTTTCTCACATAATCCATAGATTAAATTTCAATAATATGGTGGGACCAGTGATTATTTTTTTTCAATTTTCTGCTGTTGTGTCATTGCTAACTTCTGAGAGGGATTTAACATTAAATGACCACTAGTCAGAAAATGCAACCAATTAAAATTAGAGCCCAATTTCGAAAACTTCTTGAAATTTGGTGATTTTTTTCCAGAAAAGGGAATATTGTGACAATATTCATTTAATATTCCCTTTCTATGTTTATATTTTTCATTTTGGCAAAATTCCACACCCAAAAAAAATGCTGGGTGAGACTAGTGTTACAGTCTATAATAGATTATATGCAGCCAAGTGGATTCACACTCAAGTGCCAAAAAGGTATATTTGGGTTTATTCAACATTTGGTTTCTTTCTGTGGAATTATTATTATTATTCAGTTTTGGACATTTCACATGTGGTTATTCCAAATCACCTAGATTCCAATAGTCTCATAGAGTAACATGCTACTAGCATCTCCAGTGGTACTCAGTATGTGATCTGCCGAGTAAAATTGGATGAAGAAAAGACAAAAGATGCCGGTTGAGCTCAGGAAAATAGTTTTGGCTCCGTATAACTGCACAGCTTGCGGTGGCTGGTGAAAGGCATAGCAACCCTTCCTGCAGAAAAGAGTGTGATCTGATTGCCGCTCAGTGTTTGTCATTGGCCCAACATAATGATTGGTTCAGGTGGTTTGCTATTATGGGACCCCCACATATTTCTTGTCCCAGTTTCAGCTTTATGGGTGGGGTTGCAAAAAAGTAAACAAGTAAATTTGGATGTGAAAAATATTTTTGCAGGGTCATCATACTGAGCACCGGTGGAGACAGGGTTTTCTTTTATAACTTTTAAAATGTGCGCAAGTGGCATCACTCCTGTCCTTTTGTTTGGCAACGTGGCTTCCCTAACAATTTTGGCATAGGAATAGTTGGCCCCTTATCACTTGGCAAGTTTGTTTTTGGCATATATAATTTTTTCAAAAGAAGTTTAAATTGGTGAATCCAATTTTTTTTACCTAAGTCCAGCTGGCACTTATAAAAGAAACTAATGCATGTATTTGGCTACTTCGTTCATCACAAAGGACTAATTTGGATACATAAATGGCTTAAAAGTAGCATCCTTTCTAATTTGCACATAACACACCAAAACTTGGAGGGGGAGTTGAACCCTAGTATGATAACAATACACTTTGCCCAATGTAATTTAGAGTCCCACCCACCAAACCCAAATGTTAGTAAATCTCATGATGAAGTTTGAACACAACATCACCATGTTTGTCCAAATCATGGAAACAAAAGCACTAAGACATTAAAAGATTCATCAAGGCCCAACACCCATTTTAAAGTGGTAGCACCATTTCCCATTTTTTGTTCTTTTCAACTTGTAATGGCCTCATGATAAGGGAAGTTTTCCTACGTGAAAAATTCTTGTGCAAACATGCGAACAACTAGATTCAAATGTGGCCCCAATCGATTGCACAATTTGTCTTTCATGAATGCAAGAGTGAAGAAAGTATGTTCATCTTCCATTGAACCAAGTGCACAAAAACAATTGTTAATTTTGCTATCTTCATATACTCACTTAAACGTTGACATAACAATGAATTATTGATAATTGTCATCCACAACTTTGTAACTAGATTCATATTAAATGGTTAGCCATAGCTTTGATTGCTTGTGTTTTTATAGTGAGCTTAAACATGGATTGTTACACGTCAAGGAGATTAACATTCAAAGGTTCAACAACCTAATCTAGTGAAGGTTTCAACCATTTCAATTCTCAATGGTGTTTCTTGATGACACTGAGATGCAAAGAAAAAGAAAATTTTACATTTGGTTGCATCCAAAATTGATGATACACAATGCCAAAGATATTCATCAACTTTGAATCCACAAAACACCTCTTTAATTCTATCACAAACATTTTAGCTACAATAACACATTGGCATTTCACTTGTGTAATGGATGTTAAAAAAATTTCTTCACACACAAGTTGATTTACCTTAGTAATTGCATAAAACATGTGAGCTTGATAGGAATGATTAGCAATACAAAAAGATAAAGTTTTCATACCATTGTTCAAGTTAGTAACCTAGTCTTAGGTGATGGTGGCAAAGCTGTTGTTCATAATGTCACAAAAAACTTAGAAATGTTCACATTAATAGCTTGTGAATGGATCAGAATACATCATGAAAATGTTAGCTTAACAAATCTTAACTATTGTTACAAAATTGCGAATGAAAACGTCCCTTCCTTGAACAAACTTGAATAAAACATTAATTGCCTCCAATAATGGCAGCAAGTAAAACAAGGTTGGCAATGTGTGAAGATCACAAAGGAGGTTGAAATTCAACCTTGCTTGAGTAACACTAATGTTGTCTTGTGACATCTTCACAATCAATGTCTTGTATGTTACCAAAATGCATTTCAAGGGATCCAGCATTGAAATCCACTGAGTATTAACATTTTTAAAAGTCTTAAATCCTCCTATTTCCATGATTTTGGCAAGCTTAGTGAATTCCAAATGGCGGTTAGGGGAGCTTGAAAAATAAGCATACACAAACTAGAGCAAATCCTCCAACTTGGACACCATTGCTAGGTTTGACAAAGCTTGCATTGCAAGATTTGTTTTATGAGTCATACAATTTTGCCCCATCATGTAAGGAAAATGCTTCTCCTTTAGTTGAGGTGTCACTCCAATGTGACATCCCTAAAAAAGAAAAGCTCCATCTACACTAAAGGAAATGAACCTTTCACCAATTTCCTCTTTAGTTAACCCTCCTTGTCACGTTAGGGATTGTGTAATGACAAAGGTTAGATTATTTGTAATACCCCCTTCAACAACACATTGAAGTGTGAAGAGGATAGGCACCTTTCTCCATGCTTGCATCACATACTCATGGACTGATATCCAAGATAGGTAATAATTTCAATGGTAGTAACCTCATATGTAATTTTTTATAAAATCTCCCAATGGCCACAAAATTTTAAATTTATTTGAAAATTTATTCGTGCATAGAATTTGCCATCTCCTAATTTGCTTGATTAGACCTATGTTTCATTGGATTGTTAAGAACATTCAATTGAACAAATAGTTTTTACATTGTTGTGTAATTTGTCATGGGATGGCCATGATTAAGCAAGTGCAAAATCAAGGTAAATTGCACAATTTTTTTCTTCTTGTCAACTTGAATTACACCATGAATTATTTGCTGCAACACTGTTTTAAAACCTTTAGAAAAATACAACTCTTCATTGGCCACATGAATTTTTTTTTAAGAAATAATGATCCCCCATTTTTACCTTTGGCATGTGGCTACCAAAGCCTTGTGATGACCTTGACATGTTTCCATAGAAAATCTAACTTTGAAACTAAGAGCTTATCTCTACCTTCAATTCATGTGCAAATCTTGCATCACACTTGAATAACTTTCCCATTAGAACCTAACACAAATTTTGCCCACAGAAGTTTCATTGCCCAATTATTTTGGAAGTGTGTATTCAACTCATAGGCCTTATTTCTTTTTTTGCAATCTCAATGTTTTTAGCTACCATTATTTGATCCATTGTCATGCATTCAAACATTGCAATTTATCAATTGTAGGAATATCATTAGGTGGATAATTAATAAAAGAAGCAACATTAATGCCATGAATTTTTGCCAAAAAAGGTATTTATATGTAAAGTTCTTAGGGGGCTATATTTTTGACATGTTAATGAATAAAAGGATGACTAAGAATAGGATTAAAAAAAAACAATGGTGATGGATCATGTGGATTGCTAATACTTAAAGTATTTCACAAGGACCAAGACCAACAAAAGATTGAAACCAACAAGATAATTATGAAATGGCCATGGATTCTAGTAGCATGACAATGAACTTTTAAAGAAAAGATTAAATCACAAATGGCAAAACTACAATGGTTTATAATGTGCATAACACCACCATGATTAAATTTGGTTTTCAAAAAACATAAGCATAAGTGGAATGGTGATGTTGATTTGTGGTAATGGAAAGGATCATTGGGATGTTGATGGATGCATTGCAAAGTGCATGCAACACATGAACACAATGGCAACTCACAAAATTGGTCCAAGACTTCGAACCTCAGAGATGACCATGATGATTAATGGATTGTTGTTGGGCTGCTATGGCATTGCATGGATGATCACTAATCATTAATGACAATGGACAATTGCACAATGATTAAGCTATTGTTTCCAAGTGATCATACTAGACATTTCTTGTTTAATGATTAATCATAAACTACTATGGTGATGTTTAGACAAAAGAAAATGACAAAAATGATAAAAATTTATGGCCACCTACAATAGTTACACCATGATGATGATTGATGTTACCTACACAAAAAGAAAACCATGAAAAGGAAGGAAAAAAATAAATGTGCATTGACCACCATCACACCACCATTCTGCCCTACAAAAATGAAACCATGAATAAAAGGAAAACAAATTATGGGCACCTACCATAGTGTGATTATCACACCATAATGATGATCAATTCTGCTTACACAAATAATATCATGAACAAGAGGGGAAAAAATCATGGGCACCTATCATTGCATGACTGTTGCACCATGATGATGACCAATTTTGTTAATGCCTACACAAAATAAAAGCATGAATAGGAGGGGAAAAAATTATGGGCACCTATTGCCATTGCACCATGATCATGATTGATGTTGCTTAATCACCAATGCTTACACAAAATTAGATCATGATTAATGTTGTTTAATCACCAATGCTTACACAAAATTAGACCATGAACATGAACATGATTAAGAAAAACTATGGGCACCTACTAGTGTGTGATCACCACACCATGATGATGACCCAATGTTGGTAAGTGCTTACACAAAACGAGAATTGAAACCTGCCATGAACACACCAAAAAAATGGCATTAAACTATCATCTATAGGATTGAGATTAACCAAAATGAAATGGACTATAATAGCTATGCATCATGAGAAAGCTAGATCATGATATAATTTTTTAAAAATAAAATTGGGAAGGGCACTGAAGAATCAAGGACTTGCATTCTCTTAAGTGATCATGAAAAAACAATTCATGAAAAATGACTTTGGGTGATGATGAGGAGTCATCAATGGTGTGTTATGCAACCGACCATGGAGATCAACTATTTAAACTTCAAAAATCCAAAGTGTATAAAAACCCAGGGTGTATTTAAAAAATTTACCATGTAAATGTAAAAATAAATAACTCTAGGATTTAGCTTTTAGTAAGTTTTTTGAGGTTGTGTGAAGTGTGCCACCCACCATAGCCATTGCTTGTTGCAAGCCTAAGAGCTTGCTTTGCTTTGAATCTCACATTTTGTATTTACATTCTTGTTTTACACTTAAATAACATAAAGCAACATAAATGTTAATGTAAATTAATCTAAGAATAAAATAATTCAGAAAATTATAAATATAAAAAATATATATTGAAAAAAAATGATAATGTAAAACAATGCCAAAAAAATTATAAGTGTGACAAAAAAGGTAAAACAATGTAACTGTAAAACATTTACACTTACATTGTTGTACATTTACATTTTTTTAAGCAAATTTTATACACTCACATGCAGTGTAAATGTAAAAGCATGTACATGCATAACACTACTTTTGACCTACTTAGTAAATACAAATCTGCCTTTTGCAATTATTCAATTGAATAACATTTCACAATTTTGTAATCTTTGTTAGGTAATGTGAAAATCACATAAATCATCTATACATGAAAAGAGATAATACAACCATAGAAATCTAGTCTTGTCAAGGAATTGAAAATAATTTCTGAAGTCAAGTTCCTTTGGCAAGACAATATGAAAGAAGTAGTGATATGCACAAAATCACGCATAGTGGCACCATTTTGCAAGTGAATTATATGTAATTTGATATAGTTAAATTATTACTTATGTAATTATTTAACATTTAAATTTGATGATTTACTTGTTAATAAGATTTCATAGTTTAATTATGATTTGGTCATAGTGCTTGACTTTCACATGAAAATTTATGTGGAAAATCATGTGATAAATCTTTGACACATTAAGGTGCATTGACTTTCACATGATAATTTATTTGAAAGTTGTGTGAAAAGTCTTTGGCATATTAAGGTGCATTGATTCACACATGATAATTTATGTGAGAAAGCTTTGTCATTTTATTATGCATGTGAAATCACATGGGGAGCCATGTGATGTGTAGACTTTAGGAAATTTTTTGTTTGATTTCTTTTTTATTAGTATATAAGTGGGTGTTTGTGACCTTTTGAAACACCTTCACTTGATCGAAATAAGTTGTTGTATGAATGTAAAATTTCATGGAATAGAATTGTGAAGGGAGTTGAAATTTTAGTTTTGAAAGGTTTTGATGTAGTTTATGTGAAGTCCATGGTAGGAGAATGGTGTGACATACTAGTTATACATAGACGATAAAAAGGTGAGAAAATATTTATGCAAACAAGAACATAAATTTTCATAACTATGTAATAAACATACATAGTTTTGGTCTTAAACTCGCTTGTGATCTACATGTAAAGCACATCCACTGGGGACAATGAAAAATTTAATGTTGAAAAGAAACTAACCAAGCACAGATATGTTTTGGCCAAATTGATTACAATATGTCCCCACAATTCTACCATTACGATTAACCTATGCCAAAATTGGTAAAAAATTTGTCAAATTGGTAAAAAAATTGTAAAAAAAAAGTTGAAAAAAAGTAAAAAATTCAGAGCATAAAAATTCTTGGCAGCCAATGAAACAAACCACGAAATACCCAAGGGGCCTAGATCCTTTTTCCTTTGAGGAGAGTGGAGAGTGTTCGTTTTTTGTTGTTCCTATGTTCTCAATGGGTTATCAACATGTTTCATAATTTCACAAGGTGTTCCCCAACATGTTCCCAATAGCACCTCACTTGTCCCAAATTTGTTGGCCAATGTTGTCCTCTTGGAACTTACATAGATGGGCAAATACTAGGACTTTTATGTTTGGAGTAAATACTCCAATATTGAAAGTCTCCAAAGTTTTCATAATTTTATTGTGATGGGCCAATGAAAGAGATTCTGAGCTTGGAACTCAGCCCCACCTAATTAATATGAGCCACACTATGACACTATAGGTGTCTAGGGTTTGTAACATTAACTAATGATTTTGTAGATGAGAGTTTGAAACCTGAAGGATACATACATTTTATTCTAGGTGCACCCAATCACAAATAAAGCTCCCATGAGCTTCCTTCACTCACCCACTCAAGAAGTTGCGTACCAAAGATTTCAACTGTTCACTTAATAACAAAAGAAAGTCGTCTTGGAATCTGACCCAGTCAGTGCACACATACCTATGTGTTTTCCATATGGAATGGAAAACCCCCTCATCTTAAAACAATGATAAATAGGTAAGCTTGGTATCATGCATCTGTTATCTTTAACTTGAGGCCACAAAGCTTTTGTCCCTCCAATAATTTTAAGCCTCCAAAAGAATCCTGAAGATGAACATCGACTAGTGTTCCAGATCATGTGCATACCTACTACACATCCCAAATAAGATTTTGCCTTCACTAGCCATTTGGGCGAAACAACAAGGGAGAAGCGTCCTCATCTTAGTTTTCAACAAAGATAAGCTTGCTCATTCAAATGGGATTGTGTGAGTGTTTTGTCTCGGTTGTGGATAATCCACCCATCACCTACACTGGCACCACGGTAAAAACTAAAAACCATAAATTTTATTGGGTTGCTTTTAACCGTGGCACATATCCCATCATAAGATTAAATTACGGTCCCTGAGTTCAAATTCAACATTTGCTGGGTTAAATCTAGACCACTCTTGCTTCAGCCCTTGTGGTACCTAGGTAAGTGGGTAACTATCATAGGCATGTAGGGAAGGATGTAACTGGTTACTATATGTAAGTAAGCCAAATGGTGGCTAGCTACTAGGTAGGTAGATGCATGTGGATGGTTCATACATGGCTGACCACCATGGTTAGTTATGGAACATTAATGCAATGAAAAACCATTTCCTGTCCCACACACAATCCATCCTTTGTGGTGAACTGGTGGGTGGTGGATGGATGACTCTGGCCAAGTGTGATTTCAATACAATTGAGTTGGTAATGTTAGCTACTAAAGGCAGATGGCAAAAAGGTTGGATTAATATCTTAGCCACAAAAGGCAGGTAAGATACTATTTAGGAAGATGTAACACGGTGCCCCAGGGATCCCTACTCGTGTGGATGATTCTGAATAAAAGTGCTGATGATGATGCCATTTGCAAAGGAGAAAAAAAAAAAAACAGGAGGTTGTGAATTTCAACAGAATGAAAAAGCAATAATTCTTACCTACCTGATTTGCTATAGGGCCAGCCAATTTGAAGTAGAACGTTGCACTTTTATAGCGAGGTTGATTCTTTGTCCTCCCTCTTCGTCTGCACCCGTCCGCCTGCGTCACTGCACAAGTAAGCAAAATACTTTGTGTTTTCTATAATGCAAAGAACTCAGGGAGAGAGTTGTTTCTTGTATATCTTCTGCTCTGTCTCCAATAGGTACTCCTTTCTGGTTTGTCGGATCAGATGTTAGCTTGCAGAGTGTCAATTCACAGGCTATATTTTGGGGATCTTGTACTGATCTCATCAGCAACTAAGTTTTGTAAAGCTTTGAGCTCTACGCTAGCTATTGATTTTGGGGCTTTTCCTCCATGAATAGAACAAGAATATAGATCTGGATTTAATTAATCACTAGTAACAGAAGCAAAGAAGGAGGCTGCAGAAAGAGCTGAACGGGAAGAGAGCAGGAGGATGTTTGCATCTGTCCCAATTGAGAATGGAGATCAGGAACATCTGTGACTGTATTCTACTGAATCGCACCTAGTGCAGAGATGCATTGTATGAGATTTTTGTTCCAGTACTGAAATTGGAACTAATTGGAATTGTGGACAGGATCAGAAGTTACCTCAATCTTGCATGCAATTCTGCGTGTTTAGCCTTCAAGGAGCACGTAGACGTGTGATTCTGCTCCAGAAGCTCCTTCTAGAGCTATCCCGTTGGAAACAAGTGTAACCCGGGAAGAGAGGTGGAGGTGGTGGTAAAGTCAAGCGACTTAATTTCTGCCGCATAGCGCATGGCTGAGACAGCATCTGATCTGCGAGAAAGGCATCGGTTGTCACCGTTAAGCTATGCCCATGAGGCAGACCTGACCAATTTTCCTAAGCATGAGAGCTTCACTCATGCAAAAGAGAATGAGCTACACGATGGACTTAAATTTGGCCACTACATGCTTGCTGGTTCTGTCGCCGGAATGGTGGAACACATGGCGATGTTCCCCGTTGATACGCTGAAAACACGAATGCAGATGTTAGCAAGTGCTGGTGGTTCTCATCACTCAACAGTCTCTAGGGCTCTGGTTTCCATCGTCAAATCAGAGGGGGCTGTGGGACTGTACCGAGGGATTGGAGCAATGGGTCTAGGAGCTGGACCTGCCCATGCTGTTTACTTCTCCGTATACGAAGTTTGCAAGCAGAAGTTGGGCGGAAATGAAAAAGGATACCATCCTCTGGCACACGGGGCTGCAGGAGCGCTGGCAACAGTGGCC
>Ga0116231_10010494_pt1 | contig 14882 bp, 10 predicted proteins | sample S1TSphgellanicum_2_FD_89695 | JGI IMG/M metagenome (GOLD analysis project Ga0116231, IMG submission 89695) | Host-associated microbial communities from peat moss isolated from Minnesota, USA - S1T2_Fd - Sphagnum magellanicum MG | ecosystem: Host-associated > Plants > Peat moss > Unclassified...
ATTAAATAATTAATACAAAAATATTATCACATTTCAACATGATAAAATAACTATTATTTAGCCCACATACATATTGTTTACTAATTACTACATTACAACTTACTAATTGATTAATTACCTAGCCTAATTGATTATTTAAACATAACATTATTTCATTCAATAAAATGAAATACCTACTATTAATTAATGTACTTATATATTACTTAATACTTATTACCTAACTTTATTTCTACCATTAATTGCCATGGGTCATTTGAAATTTTTACAAACCCACCAAACCGTATTACACATTTAATGGTTAGTGTATTGAAAAAAGTTAAAAGAAAAAAATTAAACCACTAAATCTAGCAATTTCATTTGCCAACTTTTTTTTAAATATTTAATTGCATGTGCATTTGCAACTAGGATTTATAGTCACAAATAAAGTTGAAAAGATGCCATGTGGTGTGCAATGGCCTATGAACCACTTTCCACGTCATAGAAACAACTAAATTTTCATTGATTTGGAGATGGCACTAAAAATGAATTATATAAATGTATTTTTCATTTTCATTTCTATCCAAACACTAGAAGAAAACTTGTCATATGCAACCAAGAAAACAATGATTTCCTATCCTCAATGATTATATCAATGACTTTCGTCATTGATTATAACTTCATTATCTACATGTATTGTCAATTAATCATTTATAAGTTATTATTTTGATTAAAGGATGAAAATTGTATCGAACAAAAATACTTCATCCAAATTTCGTCTACCATGTTTCATCCACTTAAATTTTCAAATATTTATCAAGAAATTAAAATGATAACATGGAAAATACTTTAATAATGTGGAGGTTTTTATATAAAAATAATTAGCTACTTCGGAAACTAGGTCCCACTTTTTGATGTGGTATTTCAAGTTTTAACTTCACTTCTCAATGACTAGAACATTACTTCCAAATAGATAGCCTAGCATTGTGAATAATTGGAAAATAATCTACATGTGATGACATAGCATATAAATTTTTTTAGTTATTGGAAATTACTATAAAATGATTTAAATATAGTGATGTGGATAAGAACTCCAATAAAGACTAAAAACACTACCAAATGATTATTTTGGAACACGATGTGGATAGTAATTGAAATAACTTAAGAATTACTATATAAAACAAATACTTATATGTAGCTATGATAAAAGGATGGCAGAGTGTGCATATTTGAAAATTACTTTTACAAGGGTTTGACATTTTCTTGCATATTTGGGATTTAATGCTAGTATGATGTCTAACTTCTCCAACAAAATAAAAATGTCATTGTCCACAACAAGAACAATAATTAAACCAAAGCATTCCCATCAAACAGTGTACAACAATCAAAAGCTTCTAATGGATTTTAAAGTGAATATACATGTAAGAATGAAGAAAAAAATGTTTGAAAACACTAAAGAAGACATGTACAATTTGCATTCCAATGTAAGTTCCCACATCCAAATGCTTAATAACCCTGAAATCTTGTTAATGTTAGTAGATTGTGCTTGTCGAACAACTCTATGACTTCTAATAATGAAGCTGTAGTTGGGGGTGGGGATATTCCTTTAAGAACGCTTAATCCATCTATTTCCATGGTTGTCATAATGAACACATTTTGTGTCTCTACCACCTCCTTGCTATAATGAGTTTCTTTCCACAATACAATTTTCCAACCTAGCTTTTTGATGTCATTTGAAAAAAAAAACTTGAATTGCTTGACAAGGAAATATGAAAGGTTTAGATGATAATGGAAACTTGTAGCAAAAATTAATTGTTAGAAAACCAACATCATTTCATACATAAGTTAGGTTCCTTCAATTGTCTTCTCATTTGATCCATTCACACCTAAAAATGACCATCGGAGTATGCATTGGACCATAATCAAACTTGAATATGTCTTTTAGTACTCCAACAAAGTTCATTAAAAGATTTCTAGCATCAATAGTCGACATATCAAATACTGAAGCAATGTCACTATCATATGTTTGCATTGAGTTGTTCTTTAAGTCTTCCACCTTAAAATGGTTGCCATGGTGTTTGCACATTACGGTGACATCATAATGACAAATTTTCATGTATTCCTTAGATAAAAGAAAATTAATTAATTAAAATTCATTGAAATAATAAAAGAATTCGCTTATTTAAAGCTATCATAATCAAACTTGCAAAAATGAAAAAATCAAATCAAAATCATGGATAACCAATAAGTAATGGACTTTTGAATTTTGCCCACACTTTTTGTCACACCTGCAAAACTCATGGTATGGACTTTTATTTTACAATGTGTTAATTTTATGTGTTTGAAACTTTAGGATATTGGATGAATTATGTTTAAGAAACTAAAGAACCATTGAATGAATGGAATGTGATTTTAATTTATTATATTATGGACTTTTTTTTAATCCCAAAAACTATATTTAAAAAACATTTTTCAGCATTTAAAAATAGTTATTTTTTAAAAAAATCTTTTGTGATTTTTTTTATATGTCTTATAACACCATGATTTGAAATTGGAAATGGAAAAAAATGTTACTCTCAATATCATCTAAATATTCATATTTTAAATTAGTTTTCAACTACACTAGAAAAGGACTTTGAAAAGGGACTTTAATCTATCGATTTTGTGACACCGTAATGTGCTTTCACCCACCACATGCCTTCATATGAGTGATCGAGTTGTTGTTTGAAATGGTCTCCTACATAGGAATACCTTGTCCAAATCTTATAGGTTGTTTGAATCCATTGGGCGGCCATGTACAACATTTTGTATTCATTCAATGAAAGGTGGCAAATTTGGGTTATTGGCTTGCTCCAACTTCCACTTCTTTAATACATTGTCATACAAAGCAACATTAAGAATTCAATAAGTGAATGACATTTTTTTAAGAACATAAGAGACATAAGAAATTTCACAAATCAACCTAGCTATCCACAATTTCCAAATAATAATTGATCTTACTTTTTTGAGCCAAGGTGACATTAGGGTAATGTTGGTTAGTACATATTGGTGGGTAAGGTCACGTAAGGCTAGAATCATCATGAATTTTTGTCCAACACATTCAAAACTTCACCAACATCCCCCTTTTCCTCCTTAACATCCCATATGCATCGTTGCATAGCTTCAAATCTTTGCAAATATTCGATTATGAAACTAAGGCATTCATCTCAAATGTACCCGTTCAGCCATGGATCCCTCAAGCCTTGCCATATTGTGCACATAGGTATTTAGGGTTTGATGTACCATTCCATTAGATACATCCATATAGTGACCACTGGTCCACACAAATCTAATTCATCAACAAGATGATACAACAAATGAATCATGATGTCGAAAAAGGAAGGTGGGAAATGCATTTCAATTGAAGCAAGGCTAACTGCAACATTGACTCAAAGTGAATCAATTCACCCAATGTTAAATAGTGGATAACTTAATGTTAAGCAAATGTTAACATAACATTCAATTTTCATAATAACTATGTTTAAGTCCAAAATGGTGAGCATGATGTTAAGGGACTCAACATTAAAGTCCATAGCACCAAATGTAAATGCACCTTTAAAAGAAGATGGATCTTACACCTACTACTTAGGAGTGAGAAGGAAAGGCTCATGTGTGGGGGGACATTCCGAATGTGGAGCCTGGAATGAACAATTGCCTCATCATTTCCTTCACATGTTGAGAATGTCCCCACTAGTGTGTTTTTTTCCCTGACAATTTTGTATGTTTTTTTTTACAAATGTTCTTGGAATTTTTTTTGTTAATGTAAATTCAACTAATTTTACTGCATTTATAAAAAAATCATCAAGGTTTTGATATCACAAATTTGAAAAAGAAATCATGTTGGTAGTTTTATGAACATGGAGAAAAACGTGTTATTTCTGGTTGCCAAATTTCAATACCATGTTTTTGTATGAAGTTCCAACTTCAAATACAAAGCAAACAATATAGAAGGATGTTATGAGCTAGCTTTAGATTATGGTTAGCAATTCACTAAAAAATATTCTTTATAAGCTTCCTTGTAACATAAGTGGTGCCACCAAAGTCTACATATGAAAGAAGCATGTTTGACTTACATGCTTGTAGATTTGGTGAAGAAGCAAGAAGCAACCTCACAACCAAGGTTTTTTTTTCTTTTTCAACTTCATGAAATAGGTGGATTGGCAATCTTCAACAAAGAGGAGTTAGCCAAATTTGGCTTTAACTCAAAGAAGAAGAAGAAATTAGAGTTGCTTAGATATGAAGACTTGAGTCATTTTTCAAGTTATCTATATGGAATATTCTTCAAAAATTTATAACATAAGGATATGCACAATAAAAAAATTATGAATATAGTTGGTTGGACAGATATGTATTTTATTTTTATTTTTCATTTTGGCAAATATCCATTTTTCGATTTACAAACTCACACTAATCATAGGATATGTATAAAGGTTAGGAATATGTTTGACTTTTGGAATTAATTTTCTAGTCATAGACCTACCCCTCTAGAGCATTAGAATACATCTAAAAAACCAATAACTTGTGGGGGAGTTGAACCTTGGTTGTTTAAGGAACCTTGCCCAACACAACACAAGTTTCTTGCCCCAACCACGCCCCACATAGACCCCACCTAACCCGCAAGCACACCCAACAAAACAAAAGCCATCCCTATTGTTGATGAGATGCACAACTAACCTCTACATGAATAAAGAGACCAAATTGTTAGTTCAAATGAAGTGCAAAGTGCAAACTATCATTCAAGTTTTGCAATCCCAAAAACAACAATATTTTTTTAGCTCACCTTGCATATGCTAAATTAATATTTATCCAACTCCAATTGCTCAAAACATTTTGATTCCTTAATCAAATCATAATTGTCTTTAGATATATAGATTCAACTTTCAAAAAGTCTATCAAATCCTTATGTCGTGAACAATTGAAACAAGGACTGTTAAGCCAATTCTTCACCACGGTGATGATTTAGTCTAAAGTATCCACCTACAACCTACAATGTCTCAAAGCTATCAACACACTAACAAGATTAAACACACATTTAGTATCAATTTGTGATCCTGGAATTCCCAATATTTGTTTAGCAAGGAAACTAACATTTGGGAATTGGGTTTTGTGAATCCACCACCAAGCTAAGGGATCAACACATGTAACATGTGATACAAATAACCTCCTAAACAAGAACAACTCCCCAACAACAAGTGCACGTGATGACTCTTCCATAAATGCACCCACACAAAATATATTAATGTCTTCCTTAGTAGAGTCACCAAATCTAATAACCGATCCAATAACTTCTATTGCACATGCTTGGACAATAGGGTTTAGTGCCTCAAACATAATCAGTTAGAAGAGGGATTACATTAAACATCATACTCTACAATAAGACGAATACAAGTGCCACATCCCACATAGTTTTCCACAACCTTCAAAGACTTGAACCTAGGATCAAGCATAAGGGCAAGCATTTTGTGCACCTGATGTGAATCATAAGCTTGTAGAAATTACAGAAATTTTTTAATAACCTTAACAACTTTTGCCTGCATTTTATTTTGGAAGATGATAAACTCAACATCAAATCCATCCAAAGCATCAAAAACATTAGTAGCATGTCCAACCTCAGCTTCCAAAGTTAGTGTCAAATTGATACATGTATTAAGAGCATCAAATAATAGCCAATGCCCTAGTGATTAGTTCATTGTGCACAATGCCTCAATGCCACAATTGTAATTTCAAGATTCCACATGGTATTTAAATGTGACATGAAGTTAATTGCAAAACCTTTCAATTTTTTGCAAACATTTTGCATGTGAAATAAAGTTGTATGGGGAGTGGAGGCCGATTCCACTATAACTACATTCCAAGCATTTGGTCAAAAAAACATATGACCCATTCCATTGGTAGGCAATAGTGGGAAAAAAATTAAAACTATAAAAATCACAATTAAATCCACGGTGGTGTTTTTGGAATGGTCCACTAGGAGACCACTAGACATAATGACTAGTGGTTTGGTAATGATTTCTGTTGGGGACATTTAGGTGGGATTGGATGTACTCCATTCAAATGGATTTGAGTGGAGTTGTCACAATGAAATAGGATGTAATCTACTGTAATGTTAACTAAAACAATTACGCTAGCATTCAACAAGTAGCTTTGATCCATGACACAAGTAAAATGTTTTTGAACAAGTAAATCATTAACTGAAAATGCAAGGAAGCTACTAAAACCCAGAAAACAATGCCTAGATGCAATAACCATGCAAATCTAACATCTATAGACAAGTAACCACCTACAACAACAACTGTTGACATGTGCAACTTGACATACCTAGTAGCTAGACAAGTTAGATAATGTCCATCAAGTAGCTAGACACAAACAAGAGCAACACAACAAAAATTAAGAAGACATGCAACATATAATCAAATCACTCAACAATATATTGCCAAATTCCACCAAACTATTTGCAAAGTGGCACATTAAAAAAAACCAAATGTAATGATTTCACAACATCATTTGTGGCAAGTTAATGTACATTTATCTTCCTAATAAATGCCCCAAATTAAATGATGTAACACACAATAATGAATTAGCTTCATACAAATTGGCATCTAGGACACATCATTGAATCATAGTTTCAAATTGCATGTGCATTGGCATGTAGAAAAAAATTAGTCCAATCCATACACCTTAAACAAAGATGATGCAACTTCCAACATATGTTTCAAACCTCAAGTGGAGAGGGATGATTACAAATGCCTCTTAAATTCAACTAGAATAATGGGAAATGAAACCCATATTTCTCATTGCAAACTTTTCTGATTGGAATCAAACACATTCAGCTTCTACAAACTAAATTTACAATTAAAAAATGGAAGTCATTAATCCATATGGAAAATAATACTTTGAAGTTTTATTTTAGACATGAAGAAAAGGGTTTCTTCTATCATCATTCAATTGCTTCAAAATAGTTGGGCACTCTCAAGTGAAACATGGTTTTTCAAATCTACATTGGCGAGGTGCACATGGGCTACACACAAGGTAGTTGCAAACATTTTGAAGTGGAACTAATACACATAGGGTTTTCATTTAATCAATTTAAATCACAAAATGGATATACATTTATGAATGGACCAAATTTTGACAACCAACCAGAAGTAATATATATGACAATTGTAAAGTTATGATTTTGACCTAAGGTTACAAAATGGGTTTGCATTTGTGCAAATCATATTTCAACCAACCTCAAAAAATTCATGTTTATGTAGTTATGATTTTGATTTGAGAACCCAAATTTCTTGGGTCATGACTCAAAGAACATGAACAAGGCAGAACAAGAACCTAACGTGGAGATTGTGAATAGTCACATCTTTTAAAATCCAATTTCAAAAGGCAATGGCTAAGCCATAGCCTGGTTCTCCACACTCAAAATTTATAATTACAAAATGGGCACATGCATCTAGATGTAGAGCAAGCTTCAACCAACTACAATGCCTTAAAGACTCACACATCCAACCATATGGTTTAAATATGAAGGCAAGGATTAAATGCATGTATGTTCAAAATTTGACCAAAAAAAAAAGTTACCAATGGGATGTGTAAAGGCACACTAAACAAAATTCAACCAACAATTATCCACTTAAAAAGGCAAAGAACATTGTCTTTAAACTTATTTTTCTAATAAATATAAAAGTAATCATTCAACATAAAATCACAAAAAACCCCAAACGTTAATGCATTCAAAGTAAAAAATGAAGCCATATGAACCTTTCAAGCAAACACATACACATGAACCACTTGAATCATGTAGACCTAAAAGCCCAAAATTATGGTCTATATGAAAAGAAAAACCTTACAAGGTGTGGACACTAATGTTTGTAAACTTGTAGAGGCACTCTTGGCGATTGCATTACATACTTTCTCAAGCTTGGTCCTCTTCAACTAGAAATAAACTTGCTTGAATCCGGAGCTTGTGATCTAGTTAGACTCCAAAAATTTCCCACACATAGGTTTGGCACAATGAGTAGCATCAATTTCCATATACAACCCCATGCAAAAGGGGTGATATGTGCACCCACATGATGACACAATGATGTTGTTGTAGAAGAAATATAAACCACAAATAGGGCATGGTTCCACAAAAATCATTCCAAGACTTCTTGGCAACATGGTGGTAGGATTATCAATGGGCAATGGGGTGCTAGACACACCTACATCGTTTGACATCAGATGTATTTGGTGCAATAAAACTTTTATCCAAATCTTGTTACGGTTTGCTTCATGGTCAAACAACTTGACCTCAATAGTTAAAGATTCTAATTGTGTTAATGTTCTTTTTGTTCTTTTTGGCCTTCTTGCACCTTCTCACACTTGTTCTCAACCAAAATGTTTTGAAGCTCAAAATCCCGTTCAGACTTCTTCAAACTTGCAATTGATGTTGATGCCATGGCCTTGTACTTTTTTAAAACAATGGGATTGGAAGATACAATAGAGTCTATACACTTTGAATGGCATATAAAAACCTCCTTACGAACATTATCCTTATTTTTACACAATTCTAACTGTTTGCCTTTGTCTTTTTCCAAGCACTTTTTTAGGTGAATTAGAGTTGTCACCCAAGAGTTCATTTTGGATTGGAGATGCTCCTTCTCTTCGTGCATAATTGATTTCCTTAAATGGTGGTTCTATTCTACATTTTTTGCATTTTCCAACAATTTTTTCACTAGCACTGTTTGGTTTGGTGTGAAAACCTTCAATTCTTTCATGCTTTCTAGAAGAAAACACTCCTCATCTTGTTCGTCTTTGTCAGTAAGGTGCACGTTAGTTCGATAGTCACCTAATTTGTGTGGATTGTTTTGTTACAATTGAATTCAACTTTGGTCTTCCACATGGTGCAAGCCTTGTTGCCCTTTTCAACTGTTAATGTGTTGTATCACACGCATATTGAACCTAATTGAATTGAACGTTGTTACACTGAACCAACCAGCCGTGTAAAAAAATAGCTGGGTAGTCACCATTTAGAGGAGGATGGGCTTAAATATCTTCGTACAACTTGCAAAATGTTTCACAATCTTTTTTGGTCAAGAATTCAGCTTGCTTTCCATTTGTTTTGCTGCCTAACACCAAAAACAGAGGTGAGTTCTTTAAGAGCCATTATAGATGTTGTGATCTCCTTGCAGATATTCAGACCTTCACAACATATATATCCCTAGCCTGTTTGCAAAGTCAGAGATTTCCCATTCTAATCGACTAAAAGTATGGCTCACCCTTTGAAATTTTTTTTTTCCCTCTTATTCACCAGGTCATCTTTCACATTTCCATTCTTTAAAGCCAATGGTTTTCTTTTCAAAATCAAGGACACCATAATGAAAAACAAACAATGAACTTATGCACTGACAAGGTTGAAAAACTCTATAGGCTTCAACAAATCACTATTTGAAACTTTGCACTTGAACTATCACAATTCTGTAAAAAAATTCAAAATATTGAAATGCCAAATAATCATATGTTCAAAGTTATGTGGAAACTCAAACCTGAAATGCAAGATCGGGAATAGTAGAGTGTGTGCAAAGCTTGGGTCAAGGTGTCAAAAGTTTGACAATAATGGTGATGGCAGCTAACCCCTATCCCATGGGTGTTTTGTTCCCCTACATTTGCGAGATTTTCAAATCCTAAAAGGTGGGCTAATGCTTACACCCTAATTGCCCCCTAATCCCTAGGTGTTTTTCAAACCTTAAAATATGGATAGTTAGTGAGAAAAAAATTAAACATTGATCCACTTTAATTTTTATTTTTTTTGGGATGCAAGGATCATCAAATGTATATTTGATCATGCTTTGACCCCAAATAGATTGGGATTACATTTAGGAAAAGACAACACATGAAATTGAATAACATTTTTTGTGATAAAACAAGAATTAATAATCAATTGGATTAGTTGACCACACTAAGTTATTAGCATCAGAAGTAGAACAAGGAAGACTAACAAAAGGACCACTAAACATTGTACAAAAACACAAAAACAAGAAGGAAAGCGTCGCAACCCTAGCTTCGGGCTCGCAACCAAGGCAAAAGGGTTACAAGGTTGCGTGCCAAGAGGAAACTTGGGAGTTAATGTAAAGAGGTTACAAGGGTGCGGGCCAAGAAGAAGCCCGGGAGTCACATCACATACTCCCAAGAGTGTAACAAAATGTGAGGGAGTATGAGGGAGTGAACCCTCACACTCCCAAAGCAACTCCCACTTTGGGAGATGGAGTCCCAGTGAACTTCCAAAATTTCAAAGAGCAATTTCAGGGGTCAAAACTCAATGGATTGTGGTGTTCTTTATATCATTGAAAGCTCTTGAAACTTAAATGTCTAAAATGGGCTCGCATTGCTCATTTGGACATTTGAAACACAAGTTATGGCCAAAAGAAGGGTCGGGAGTCAAACTGCCAGTTTGACTCTTAGCCAAAAAAAGTCAAGAATCGACCCGATTTACTTGGCTGTAGAGAGCTTGCGACATACCATTGGAAAGCTTTCGATAAGAGCTACAACTTTGCTTCAAACCACATCTCGATCTGAGGTCTGCTTGCAAAAGTTATGGGGCTCCAAAGTCATGGGAGTCCCAACTGGTGCGATTTCAGGACTCCCATTCGGGAGTCCCGGGAGAGAAAAGCCATTTGGATGTGGGCTTCATGGCCAGCCACAAAGTATATTATAAGGTGGAAGGTGGTGGCTTCCCCCAAGTTCGGGCCGTGGTGAATCTAGTGTGTCCGTGTTGCCCGTGGCTCGTCTTAGCATCAAAGGTGCTCCAACTATGCACTAACCACTTTGTGTGGGTTGTGTGTAAGCCCGTGTGAGTGAGTGAAGCTTGTCAACTCTTCCTAGTCCCATCTTGGAGCTCCAACACGCCCCTCTACCTTTCAAAGTGTTGTGAGCTAGGGAGCATGCCCCGACTCCTCCCTCTTCCGTTGTCTTCTACTTGGACTCACATTTGAGTCCTTCAAGGAGTTGGGAGTACGTAAAAAAGAATACAAAACAATGTTTGTGGTTGTAACCACACAAACACTTGTGCCGTAGAAACACACTGAAAATGAATTCCATATCCTGCAAAACAAAACAAACTAACATTAAAATCAATGCACATAAAAATAAATAAAAATTGTAAGAAAAACACCAAGGTATACATCCTTACATGACATAATCACACACATGATGTTTGTGTGGTTACAATCACAAAATTGAAAACCTTGCAAAAAACATTAAAACACAAAAATTAAAAACAACACAAGTTGCACATAAAAAAAGATTCCAAGGTGCAAAAGAATCGATAATGCAAGAGAGATTGCAATGCAAAGACATTTGTGACATAAAAAAATTAGTGATGCTGGGGCAATTACAATGTAAGAACGTTTGTGATGTAGAAGAATCAAGGCAATGCAAAAACAATTGTAATGGGAAAACATCTATGATGTAAAAGAATTGATGATGCAAGAATGATTGTAATGCAAGAACATTTGTCATGTAAAAAAAACTGCATTGAACAAAAGCCATGGAAATTGGATGATGAAACATAAACATGGCTAGAATATTAAAACCATAAAAATAAACCCATAGCACAATGGAGTAGCAAAAGATGTTGAGTGGCAAGAAAAATGTGTGATGAAGCACCACTTGCAACGACATAATACACAAATTATGCCAACACCAACATTACATGATTAAAAACCACTACCAATAACACTTCAATGTGCAAGGAACCAACAATTGCAAAACTTGATGAAGCAATAAATAACCAAACAAAAATGGAAAACTTAAATGATCCTAGCACCATAAAAATTCACAAAGAAGCAACAACAATAGAAACCTTTGAAGCATGACAAAGTAGCACCAATACTAAGCACACAACCAAAAAGAAAGAAATAACATTGAAAGAACAAAAAAACTGGAGATGAAGAAATAATGCACAAGATAGAATGAGCAAACCAAAATGAGTTCATTAACTTCCAAATTCAAAACAATGATCTCCATCATGGGATCCACTTTTGCAAATGTTGTGCAATCCATTTTTGACAAAAATGATGCATTGTACTTCCTGTTTCTAGTGGAATGATGAGGGCTCTGATATCATCAAATTTGATAGTGGAAATGTGATGACAAAAAAAAGGCCATAAAATCTTTTAATTTCAAAAAAATTGGATGGTGCTTTACATAGGTGAAGGGCATGTGTAGGGACCTTCTAGATTTTCGACCTCGACCTTCGGCCTCTTAGCCTCAAGTGGGATCTCAAATCTAGAAGGTCCCATATGTCAGCCTTTCCCTTATATTTAATCTTTTTTTCTATTCATTCGCACCCACTTCCATAATGGAGTGTCGCAACCCTAGCCCTGGGCTCGTGACCAAGGCAAGGGCTTGCAAGGTTGTGAGCCAAAAGAAAAGCCTGGGAGTGAAGGAAAGTGAGGGAATGAACCTTCACACTCCCAAGGGAGCTTCCACTTTGGGAGTTGGAGTCCCGGTGGACTCCCGAATGTTTAGAGAGCGATTGCAAGGGTCAAAACCCAATGGATAAAAGAGTTCTTTATACCATTGCAAAGCTATTAAATGTAGATGTCTAAAATGGGCTTGCATGACCCATTTGGACATCTAGAAAACACAAGTTATGGCCAAAAGAAGGGCTAGGAGTCAAATTGGTAGTTTGATTCCCAACCATTAAAAGTCAGGAATCGACCCAATTTCCTTGCGTGTAGGTGGTTACAACATACCATTGGAAAGATCTTGACGAAGGCTACAAATTTATTTTAGACCTCATCTCAATCGGAGGTTTGCACACAAAGTTATGGGGCCCCAAAGTCGTGGGAGTCCCAATTTTGGCAATTTCGGGAGAGTCCCAAGACAAAAAAACCATTTGGATGTTGGTTTCGTGAAAATGGTGGCTTCCCACAAGTTCAAGTTGTGGTGAGTTTTGTGAGTCCGAGTCGCCTGTGGCTCGTCCTAGCACCAAAAGTGCTCCAACTATGCACTAGCCACCTTGTGTTGGTTTTGTGTAAATCCGTGTGAATAGTTGATGTTTGTCACTCTTCCTTGTCGCATCCTGGAGCTCTAGCACGCCCTTCTACCCCCTCAAAGTGTTGCGAGCCAGGGAGCATGCCCCGACTCCTTGCTCTTCTACTGTTTTCAGTTTGGACTCACATTTGAGTCCATTAAGGAGCTTTGGGGTGCATCATGGAGGGAAGAACGAGCCACTTGCTTCAAGGATGGAGTCCTTGGGCTTATTCATGACCTTGGGGTATGATTTTTTGGACATAGGACTTATAGACCTTTTTTCATTAATTACCAAATATAAAAGGTCCAAGCATAGTAAAATGTCATTTCGAAACATTTTATGTTGTTTTGGGAAAGTATTCATGAAAAAAAATAGTCTTAATATATATTCAATTGATGAATTTTTAATATTGTAATAAAATGATGTTTTAAACCAATTTCATGCTTACATGTGAATGTCAAATAATTAATTACACATTGATTTTTATTTTTGTTTAATTGACTATGTTTTCACCCTAGATCTTTTTATTCCCCATTTTTTTTACATAGAACTTTTTCAAATTTTTTGTTCAACTTATCATAAAATTATTGGAATGCCTAATGGCCTCAAAATAAAACTTGAAAAGGTTTTGAATATATTTTGTAATGTTTATGTTGAAAGAGATCGATTTGGAAATTGAATTTATTTCAGAATTTATTTGGCATACTTTAGCATGCTTGGACCTAGAATTTATATAGAACAAATTTAAGTGAGAATTTTTTTATAATTCAAATTAAAATAATTCATATGGTGATGGTGATTTTTCATATGCATATGTAATTCTACATCAATGTTTTCTTTTTTTAAATGTGAAAAAAATGTACATAAACTTCCATTATTATTTTCGCAGCACTTGCATTTGAGGCCACATATTTTAAGCCCAAAAATACAAAAAAAAAAAACCAATGCTTTTATTAAAAAAGAGTTTTTCTCTTTGCAAGGTTCAAGTAAATTAATAATCATGCATTGGAGGCCACATGTTTTAAGCCCAAAAAATACAAACAATAAACCAATGCTTTTATTAAAAAAGAGTTTTTTTCCTTGCAAGGTTCAAGTATGTTAATAGGAGCCAAGGACTCTATTGACTTTCAAAAATCATGCACCCGCATGACTTTGAAAATGTACCAAATGAGTTTATGAAATTGAAATGTTGTTTGGTTTGGTGAAAAATGAGTTTATATTAATGAATTTGCATCTCAATATTTTTGTATCTCAATTAGTTTAGATTTTTTTGGGATTATGAAATGTTTCACTTGTTGTTCACTCATTCGTATAGAGAGTCTTGGGTAAATAGTTGTTGACTAGGTCCTTTTATTTCAAACATCCTTTATTACATGTGAAACTAAACCACTCAATTTCAAAATGCATAGAAACCCATATATTGATGATGATGATGATGATGATGAAAGCTTTCAATAGAATCTTTTCTAAAAACTATGTTGTAATGTAATAATACATTGATGTACTTTGAATGTGGTTTTGACCTTTGAAAACAAATCATTTGAAAATTTTCCTTGAAGAAAAAAATGTCTTTTCATATATTATAAAAGGCTAGGTTACTTTTTTATTATATTTATTAATAAATATAATACCCTTGAGAGACGTTAAACCAGGAAGGAAGGTCTTTGAGGAAGCATCTCTGGAGTCCAAGTTTGTGAAACCCTAACAAGCTCGCGTAGTCTTCGGTTCCGTCGTTAGAGTTTGCGTTGCTCTTTCAAGACCTTGAAAACGGTTGTCGTCTACAGTTGCCGATTGCCTCCGAAGCTTAAAGCGTCACGGTGGCACTATTTTCTGCGATGTCAGTAGTATGTTCCTC
>Ga0116231_10010498_pt1 | contig 14874 bp, 3 predicted proteins | sample S1TSphgellanicum_2_FD_89695 | JGI IMG/M metagenome (GOLD analysis project Ga0116231, IMG submission 89695) | Host-associated microbial communities from peat moss isolated from Minnesota, USA - S1T2_Fd - Sphagnum magellanicum MG | ecosystem: Host-associated > Plants > Peat moss > Unclassified...
ACACTAGAAATTAATTCTTCTCTTATACAAGACTTATATATACGATACGTACTACGGAACGCGTGGGGGAAGAGTATTGTGGGACAGAGTTAGTAACTAATAAAGAATATTAAAAGAAAAAAAAAAAAAAAAAAAAAAAAAAAAAAAAAAAAGGGAATCCCTCTATATTCTTGGCTACCTACTGGAACTTGTCACAAAAATCTGGCAATTTAGAATTTTTTTTTCCTTTGAAATCTGGCAAATTTGGGCCATTTTTTTTCCATGAAAAATCGTTGAAAATGTTGTTGAATACATTGAAAATCGTATTTTTCATGTCAAAATTTGGCAAATTTTCATTTGACAAAAAAAGGTGATTCAGAAGGTCCTGGGAGATTTAATAAAATTTCCTTACTTTGCAGATACCACTGAAAGAGGGGGGCTAAGGGGGTGAAAGCAGGCCTAAAGACAGGGTGAAAGACAGGGTGACTTTATGGATAACTCTACTCTACCGTCCACTAAAAAAAAAAATACTCCTTTGGCTTTTGGAGAGCACTTTTGGGTGGGCACTTTATGGGTAAGGAAGAATCTCTGGAATTCATCATCAGTCCTCCCAAAAAAAGGAATTGTTGGAGTGAGCGGTGTTGTTCCTTGAGACCTCCAAATCACGTCTCTTAACATAAACATTTGGTGCACGAAGAAGATTATTGGCTGTTGTTGTACTATATTTTTAGCTTTTTGGCTTTCCATGTGTGTGTTTCTGAAAACCTTTACTACTATTATTACCTTGGCAGCTTTGACATTATTTTGCATTTTATTTTTATAATATTGAAACTTTCAGAATTTTTTTCCAAATGATAAATCATTTTTTGTGAAGGGAAACATTGAATCTTCAAGATTATTTTTATTTTCAAAATGAAAATTTCCAAATTAACTAAATTAATTAATCGACAAACATGTATTCGAAACTTTGTTGAAATTGGGCATATTTTTTAGAATTGGCCTTTGGAGTGAAGTTAGAGGTGAGTTTGGAGTGTGTCTCAAGGCAAAGCATCTATCTACAAATGCCAGGCCCATTTCATCATATTAGTGCTTGCTTTCTTGTAAGAGGGATACCTATATATTAGCCGAGGTTACTTAACAACCAACCCTCAATCAAACCCCTGGTGAAACTGCCTTGAGCAAGGCCAGAATGAACAATCATCCACTGGATGCCCATTATGACTCACTTATGGATGAACCTCAACTAAGTTAATTCTGGTTTCACCTTAGTCGTAATATTTCTCACATCCAAATTTTCGTTACTTACTTTTTTCCAACCCCACCAATAAGACTGAACTGGGACAGCAAGTCTTGCAGGTGGGAGAAGACTACTAATAGCAAACCACTTGAACCAATCAAGCTATCTACCCAATCAGAAACAGGAGCCGTCAATAAATACGATTTGACTGGTGTTTATTAGACTGTTCCAGGGCTCCTCCGAAAGTTGTGCACTTTTTTGGGGGCCCCAGCAGTCTTCCAGTGGATTCGACTCCTGGACCTCACCTAAGTTTTCCAATGCAGGACCACTCACATACTGAACATTGGTGGAGATGCTCTTAGTGCTTTCGCCCTGAACCTTAAGTCAGAATCTGAGGGTCCAGGGCGAGAGATCCCAGGCGAAAGGCACTAATGGTGCTTCACCATTTGTAACAAGGGGTGTGTCAATTACACTGTGGCCTTGCCATTTACATTAAAAAGTATCTTAAGGCGAAAGAAGAATTATGGAAACTCAAATATTTCACCATGCAAAAATATAATCTTCAAAAAATCCTCTGAAAGAAACTAAAATCCTTCAATAACTCTATAACTCATCTCAAGTTTCAACACAAGCCAAAATATCATCTTTCAAAAATCCATATATAAAAATAGACCTATTATTATTACCTAGGGGCCAAAATCCATTAAGCTACTATACTCTATAATGAATCTAAACCAATATCCTTGCCTTGGTAGGCATGGCCAACAAATAAGGTGCTCAAACAGAAAAGGCTCAAATGCATTCAATATCTTCTTCTCCATCGATTAAATCTGAATTCAATTAAAATACAATTTCAGCTCAACTCAAATTCAATTAAAATTACATGCAATGTCATTCAATATTCTCATTGAAACTCATCCAAAGACTATAAATTCAATTTTTCAATTTTTTTTGGTTTGGCCTAAGGGCTCTCAAGAGTACCCTAGTTGAATAGCAGGTTCAACAAAAATTATATTATTTTTAGACATTCTGAAATTTTCAATATGTATTTTTTCTCAAAGAAATTCTTTTTTGTGAAGGAAAATGAACCATCTTTTGGAATATTTGGGAATATTCTATGTGTCAAAATGGAAATTTCAAAATTAAATAATTATTTGGCAAAGACCCGACAAACCTACTATTCATCTATGGTACTATAAAATGGAAATAGATTAAGTTGAAGGGCCGTAAAATATTTGAATGGATTCCAAAAGAAGCATCTCTTTATTTCATGTGACTTTTGATTTATACCTCATAATTTGTGAGATAAAGTTCTTATAAGTTTTATGTTCAAAGTTTAGCATTGGGCATATTAAATTTGAATGTGTTGAATGTATTTGAGTTCGCCCTAATATATCATGAAAAATAAAAATTTGAAAATTCTTCACCTAAGTTTGGTAGATCATTAGAGCAATTTGGCTTCATGGTTAGATCATGAAACATTTTTTAAATTCCAGCCATGTAAGATTCTATGTAGACTTTTTAAGCATTTTCATTTCATTTGGTCTCTTCTTAAGTTTGTAAACCTTAGTGTGAAACGACCTTCAACCATTTTCATCCAATTAGAGAGTTTGTTATGTTGAATGGACAACCTCTAGTGCAAATAGGTCCTTGGCTATAGAGGATGGCACATTACATGCAAGCTTTCACATCTTGGGGCTTTTAGAGTTGTAAGGTGCCTTATGATTTGGGATAGGTAACACCCATCCCCTTAGGTGCCCCTTGGCACAATCAATTGTTGTGTAGTTCATTGATTTTCTTAATTGTTGGTTATTCCTTGGTTTTTAAAATTTTCAATTTCAAATACCCAATCATAGTAACATGCATGTGTCATTTACACATCTTCTAAAATGGTCATTGGTCGCTTCATATCTAGGCCTCCAAGAGTTCAAAATGAACATGATTTTTCAAATTCTTCACCTCCATGGTTCAACTTAAAATTATCCCTTAAGTGATGCCCAATTTCAATCTCTCTTTCCTCCCCAATTTGAACATATGCATTATGTGAGGCAAAACAAGGACCATATTCATAAAATTAGGGACCAAATATTTTTGGTTTGAAGCATTAAGGAAAAAAGGGCATTTCCTTTCAAGCTTTTACCTTCATGCCTTTAATTCTTCCTCAAGCTTTTCAATGCTTGACAATAGTTAATAATAGTTACTAACAATAATAATTTAGTACTATATATTAATATATATTGTTCCAACTTGTCTTACACAACTAAGGCAAAATTTTGTTTTATGTGTTGTGTGTAATTAAAAATAAATTGCAAATGATAGTTGCAAAACTTGGATTTTCTTTTAATGATTATTGATCACAATGGTTGGTTCACCTACATTAACACCAAGTATCTAATTTATTGTCATGACATGACATCCTTTGAAACATTAACATGTTCATAAACTAATGTTAATGTTTTGTGCGCAAGGATAAATATTTTGAGTATTTATTGAAAACTTGGGTTATTATTAGCCTTAATAAAAACAAATTTATAATAAGTTTTGGGAAGTAGCATGGTAAGTAGTGTAATCAAGGATAAGAAGGATGTTAAAACTAGTAATGTTGTTTTGAATATTAGGATTTTGAAACAAATCAAGGATTACCTTTTGAAATGTCCCCTTAAAATCTAATTAAAAATCTAGGACTACATCAAGGAATAACCAAAAAAAAGATTCATTCTAGCAATCGTGTGTGAATGTAAAAATTTAAAAACAATGATAAATAAAACAAAACAAATATATTCATCTCATGCTACAAAATTGTGTTCATTACTTTTGATCTCCTATAATATATCTATTTATTTTGCAATCTATCATGTCATATTTTATGATTTTTTATGTTGTTTATTGTTTCTGCTTATTTTCCATTATCCTTGAATGTGTAAAAATGTTAATGACATTTTAACAAGTTTAGAACTATAATACTTGACTGAATTGACATAAGTTGTTACATGTTTTTCTAGTGCATTATTGTTTATTATCACATTTGAATAGTTATAATACAATTACAAATTGTATTCCTTATGGTCATGTACTCACATGATATTTACATTATGTTAAAACCTAACATCCATGATTAAAATAATTTGCAATTATGATGCATGCCTACGTTTGTCAAATGATATAGATGGTAAAAAACCTTATTGATTCCCATTTTGCAATGAAATTCAAATGTAAGGTGCATTCCTTAGCTCCCAATAAAAAAGAAGGCATTGGAGCTTTGAAATGGGATTAGAATGAACTTTTAAGTTGCCATAACTTGATGTTACATATCATTTTAATGTAATATATGCCACAATAAACACCACACATTGTACATTGTAATTGATGAAACCACAAAATTTGCTTCATACATGTCAATCTTTTGTGTGAGAAAACCACATTTTCTTGTAGTGCATGTCTTGCAATTTTCTTACCACATTTCCTTTATCATGCCCTAAACTTGGTCACAAAACAAAGGCTCAAGTTGTGACATTCTCCCCAATTAAAAAATGATAATGTCCTCATTAACATTGTTGGTTTTTTTCTAAAACACCATGACTTAAATAATTTATTTCAAAAATTCAAATCATTTTTTGAACTCACAAATCCAAATCGAATCATTTCATTTCATTTCATGGTCACCACATGCCAACTTTTGTAGCTTGAACCATATTTCAAGCTAATTTTTAAATCCCCAATTTTTCAACATTTTTTTGCAAATTCAATTGGGTTTCACATAAATCATTCACATTTCTTTGATTAAAAGAACTAAATTAGCTTAATTGATGCAGCCTTCATTTAATGGGAAGAAAACCTTCAAATGATCACCAAAACTTAAGTCAAGTTTAATCTTGTCTCAAATTAATTATTGATTCATTTCATTGTTTCATGTTTTGATCACAACAATCAAACTTTTATTGAAAGCTTTTACCTATCAAGGTACAAGTGATGATGTTAAACTTTCACTAAACTTCAATTCCAAATTATATAACTATCATACACAAATGGGTCACAATTTCCTTCCTATGTTGGTCACCATTACTAACTAATCGTTTGATATGAATTTCAAAACATGTGCACAATGTTGCAAGATCATTTTGTTTATTGTCCTTTTCAAAGACTAAGTTTTCCATTAGCCTTGAGAAGCAAGTCCAAAATTCTTACACATTTCATAGCCTTGTTATATGTTAACTAAATTGAAAGTGGTTGGAGTTAAATTTATGTTCACACATTTGTTTTATTTAATTTGAAATTGTAGCTCTCATGCATGTTGGGAATTCAACTTCAACATTTGGTAGTTTTCATGCTTATGATAGTAGTTTATGTTAACAATATAAACGTTTGAATTTTTGAATTTAAAAATAATAATAATGATTAGGCTAGCATTTAACAAGTTACAAAAGTTTTGAATGTTGATACATAACATGTTTCAAGGACAATGACTAGTTTGAAGGATCACTAAATCTTTGACAAGGGTGCCAAGCTACTTTTAAGTTCAAAATTTCCCCCTTATTGAAATGCTAGTGCTAGTTTCAAATTTAATTCTTAAAGTTTAGATGACACCAAGTTTATTAAAAAATTAATTAATTAATTAAAAGGGTGATTGTTTTTTAATCCTTTCTTAAAATTGTTCTAGTAAAAATCACAATTTTTTTTGAATTTAATGTCTTTAGATATAATTATAGTGTCCTATTGATTACAAATGAAAAACACCTTACAAAAGTTTTCCTTTGAAGAAATTGTTGTTTTGTTCATGTTTGAATTCAATTACTTGAAGTTTGGTCTATTTGATCATTTTCCTTTAAATGTAATACTTTGGTAATAGAATTAGACTTAATTTTGTTCATAATCTTGAATTTTTTTCACAACCAACCAAAGCCCATTTAGTACATCATTTTGAAGTTATTTATTTAATTTCTAAGTAAAAGTCCTTTAACAAAGTGATTTCTTAATTTGATTTATTGAAGTATTACTCCAATATGATTGGGTAGTTAATTCAAAACTTTTTGATTGCAAAAGTTTTGTACACTTAGTAGATTTATCATTGGTGGTCTTACCAACTTGTCATGGTATAGCATCCCAATGGCACATTTATAAATTTGTTAAAGTGGGAATCTTGAAATTGTCTAATTATGAGTCCCAAAATTTAATCGAAACCTCATAACTTCCTAAAAAATGTATAATAATTTGGATAATTCAAAGACAAATGTATGATTTGTCTTGTAGTTCTTGAAAAAAAATTCCAACATAAAACAACTCTTTTTACTTGAACATCATTTGGTTCCCCATGTGATATTATTTTAAATGGGCAAGAGTCAAATTTATCTAAATGGTTATAACTTTGAACCATTAAATTTAATTTGGCAATGAAAGTTTATTACATTGTAACTTGCATTGAAAACTTTCCAACTTCATAAATATCATTTATGGATTATATTTGGGTGCCCAAACCTTGTCCTACAAATTTTTTAGTTACATTGGAATCCTCATTCCTAACATGAGGATGCAATTTGGAATCATGTGAATCCTTCCTTTGCATTTAGACACAATTTCCATGATCCTTGAAACTACATTTGAAACATGTCATGCTTTGACTTCATTCCTAGTTCATTTTCTTTGTTTTTCTTTAATTTTAGCCATAAACCCACGGATAAAGTCACAAAAACATCAAATAAAAAAAAAATCAAATTGCAAAAGACAAATCACATGAAAATTGGGCAAGGAATGGTTCAACATTGAACATTGGTTATGTTTGTATCAAGGCCATGACACTTTATATTGCTCTAATACACCCAAGAAAATCCACATTGAAATTATGCATGTAATTGGTGTGACCATAGTTATGGCAACTTCATTTGTAACTATTTGTTTAACCATGAGTATGACAATTTGATACATTAACTAAACCTTTTTTAAATGCACATACTTTTCAACATTTATTCAAACATGGTTATGGTAATTTGCATCCATCAACAAATCACCTAAAAAATCCACAAAAAAATAAAAATATTTTTTCAATTATGACTATGGCAATTTGCATCCATCAAAAAAATTTCTAAAAAATGCATACATTTCAAAGTTTTTTTTTATCAGCCATGGCTATGGTAGCTTGCATCTACCAACAATTTTTTTATAAAAATGCACACATTTCAAAACATCTTATTAGTTATGGGTTTCATGGAAACTTGCATCCATCAACAAATCTTTAAAAAAATGCACACATTTATAAAAAAAATATTAGTCATAGCCACAATAGTTTGCATCCACCAACAAATCTTCTTAAAAATGTAAACAATTTTCATCATTCTCTATGGCAACTTGAATTCATGAAATAAACCTTTCAATTTTGCACACATTTTTCAACATTTGTTAAAATATGGTTATTGTATGTTGTATTCATCAACTAATGCACACATTTATGAACATTTTTTCAAACATGATAGTGGTAGTTTACATTCATAAACTAATGTTTCAAATTTGCACATAATTATTAACATTTGTTGAAAGGTTTTGCAACTTAATTATTAAAACTTGTTATGTTTAACTTTCAAATATTGATGCATGGTTATGGCAACCTTCTTTTAATAGCTTAACATTTCTCAAAACCTTTTTTTATACACCCATAGGTCAGTCAAATAATATTAAGGTTGAAAATCTTGTCAATTCGCAAATTTGTAACAAAATGCAAACCTAAGGCACATTCCCTAACTCCCAAGTGAGAAATGGGGGTGTAGCTCTAGGATGGGATTACGATGAATTCATAAACATGAATATAAAATGAAATTGATTTGCAAAATTTTTTTAAAAAAAAACGGTTCATGCAAAGTTGGAACCAAATTGGTGCATGAATTAATTTAGTTATGATGTCGCAACCCTAGCCTTGGGCTTGCGACCAAAGCAAGGGTTAGCACATTTATGGGCCAAGAGTGAGTTTGAGAGTAACACTTCATACTCCTAGGAGTGCAAGAGAATGTGAGGGAATGAACCTCCACACTCCCAAAATGAACCCCCACACTCCCAAATGAACTTTCACTTTGGGAATTGGAGTCCCAATGGACTTCCGAATTTTTAGAAAGCGATTTCAAGGGTCAAAACTCATTGGATTGAGAAGTTATTTATATTATTGAAAAATTTTGGAACATAAATGTCTTAAATGGGCTCGAGTGCTTAAAACACAAGTTATGGTCAAAAGAAAGGTCAGGAGTCAAATTGTCAATTTGACTCGCAATTTGATTCCTGACCACTAAAAGTCAAAAATAATTTTGATTTCCTTGCATGCAGGTGGCGTGTCACATACCATTGGAAAGCTCTTGACAAAGGATATAACTTCACTTTAGACCTCATCTCAATCAGAGGTTTCCACACAAAATTATGCATCTCCAAAGTCACGGGAGTCCCAATTTTGGGAATTTCGCGACTCCCACTTGGGAGTCCCGAGACAAAATGACATTTGGGTGTTGGCCTTGTGGCCAAGCATAGAGGTTACTATAAGGTGGAAGGTGGTGGCTTCCCCCAAGTCTGGGTCGTGGTGAGTCTTGTGAGTCTGAGTTTGCCCGTGGCTCGTCCATGCACTAAAAGTGCTCCAACTATGCATTAACCAACTTGTTGTTTGGTTTGTGCAGGTTCATGTTAGTAATTGATTTGCTTGTCACTCTTCCTAATCCCGTGTCGGAGTTCTAGCACACCCCTCTACCCTTGAAGTGTTTCAAACCAGAAAACGTGCCCCAATTCCTTTTCCTTTCGTTGTCTTCACCTTTGGATTTGTAGTTGAATCCATCAAGAAGATTAGGGGTGTGTCATATGAATATTGCAACTCCACCACCTCATTATAATTCCCACACATGACCTTTGATTGAAAAGCTCATAAAGGCAAAACTATGCTTTTGAGAAGTTCATTCCAACGTTGTATGACATGTTTTAAATTAAAAATCGTTTAACCCATATTTTATGGGTTTTAGTGGTTGGGAATGAAATTGCCAATTTGACTACCATCCATTTTTTTGGCCATATATAAGTTTTAATTCACAACATCAAATGAATAATGCAAGCCCGTTGTTAATATTTAGATTTTAGTACCTTTTTAATGGTATATTAAAAACCTAATTCAGACCATGTTTACTACTTGCATGTTTGGCCCAAAAGTTCAAGACTCCTATGGGACTACAACTCCCTGAGTGTACATCATTTGGGAGTCTTTAAGATTCATTTTTTCGCACTCTCTCATGTTTGTGTGAATTTGTTCGAGTCCCAAGATAATCTCTTGGCCCATTTTGATTTTCATTGCTTCATTTCAATCATGAACCCAAGGTTAAGGTTGTGACATCTTTCCTCATAATTCTCATAGCCTTTTTCTAAAGCCTAGAAGTTGTAACACACAATACTCTCCTAAAGCCTATCCTGTTATGTCATATAACATTTGGGTCAGAAGGCGTACCTTCACATTTTCACAATGCCTTTACAACCTCCCCCTCATAATCCTCAAGCACATTGTCATTATATTGCAACCTTATCAACTTTTTGCCTCACAACCTTATACTTTGTGTAAATTAGACCAACTGTCACCACAACAAATCAAGGTTTAATTTATTAGTGTAATTGACCAAAAACTACCCAAAATGGATAAGACTAAAAAAGACATCGTAGTCATGTTGGACAAGTTTTTAATAATGTTTAGTGCAATTAGGTTTTTTTTTTACTAGGCCCATGGTAGCACTTTTGATGTTGGATTTTTTGCTTGGTGGTTTTTATTAACTAGTGGGTGTTTATAGACAAATACAACAAATCAAAATGGTGGTCACTTTTGACTAACCATTTATTTGACGTGTGGCAACATATCATGTCAATGTTTCGTGATGTGGTAAAAAGGTAGGTTAGTAGGCATCTACACCATCCTTACAACCATAGGTTTACAATGTACATGTACATCATAAATTATACACATCACCAATTATACAAATTCTTATATATACATGATTTGCCCAAATTTGAACCCAAAATGTCATGGAAGCATCCAATGCTTTTGCCATCAAATTACACAATTTTTTGTTGACAAAACATGTGCAATATTTCATTTTACCTTTTTTTATTATAAAATCATTAGGAAATCCCCAAATTGATGTACTTTTTTTTTTCCTTCAAATGAAGCAAATAAAAAATGATGTTAAACTTATTAAAAATTTCTTCAATAAAATCAATATATTTTATAAATGTTCAAATGAGTTATAAGAAAATGCTTTTGAAAAATATAAATTGTGAAAAACATTAAACATGTAAAACTATGCTTCTTCCATTTCAAACTCTATTCATTATGTGATTGTACTAGGTAGGTCATAGGAAGTAGGTAGGTAGATAGGTGGGTAGAAAAGGTAGGTATGTTCCAAGATGGTAAATGGGATGTAGGAAGTAGGTAGTTAACGCATAATCATAAGTATGTAGGTTGAAGATAGGTAAACTTAAGTAGGTAGGTATGTTGTAAAACATGGTAGGTGGGATGTACAAGGTAGGTTATAGGTAAGTAAAAAGGTTAGTTAATTATAAGTAGGTAGGTTGGAGGTAGGTCGACCTAGCCAAATTAGATGGTAGGTAGGTAAGTATGTTCTAAGATGATTGATAAAAAGTAAGTAAGGAAGGTTATATGACATGAGAGGTATGATGTCAATTTGTAGGTGGTATATAGGAGGTAAAATGTAGGTTATAGGTAGGTAAGTTGTAGGATAAAAGGAGGTATGAAGACATAGGTAGGTAGGTTGTAGAATGGTAAGTGAGAGGTATGATGGTAAATTATAAATAAAAGATATGTAGGTTGTAGGATGGAAGTTGATGACCTAAGTAGATAGGTTTAAGTTACCTATCTACTTTGTTGGCCTATGAATTAGCATGAAATATTCCATTTGACAATAATATCATTGGTCATCTTAACCATAAATGTCATTTTTTTGGTTCAATTTGATTAAATGTCCCACTTGATTAAAAAATCATTGACCATTTTGACTAAGGGCATGTCATTTATTTTTGTCTAAGTTGATTAAATGTCCCACTTGATTAAAAAATCATTAGCCATTTTGATTAGGGGTGTCATTTTTTTTATTCAACTTGATTAAATGTCCCACTTCATAAAAAATCATTGACCATTTTGACCAAGGTGGTCATTTTTTTGTTCAACTTGGCTAGATGTCCAGTTTGATACATAGTCAAACTTCACTTTAATCAAGTTGATGGTCAAAAAATACAAATGTCATTCAAGTTTCAACAGTCTAATTAAAATTCTTATGTTGTTGAATTTGTATAATCCAAACACTTTGCCCCTAAAAATGCCCCCAATTGTTCTCTTTGACATGTTGGCATACTTCATAGTAATGAAGCAGAATATGACAACACAATGAATAATAAAAAATATTTCAAAGAGGAAACATGTAATGGATATTGCTTGCAAGCATACCCAAACTTGCATTAAAAACTATGTTCCATTAGTTCATTGTGCATTTGTTTAATGCATACCTCCAACTTAATTTCTACATGTACACAACTTAATAATAATATTAAAAAAACAATGTTGTAAGTAGGAGCATGAACATGATGGTCATGGGGATTAGGCCAATGAAAAAAAACATCATTATGAAACCATAATCATGAGAGCAAGACTATGAACGTGATGTCCTTCGAGATTTGAACAAAAGAAAACACTATTATTAGAAAAACATGATCACAACGATATGACAACCTAAACCTAAATAGACAATAATATCTTAAATAAAAAGAATAATACATTAAACAACATGGCAACTAGCCTTTAAAAAAAACACCATGGACAACAAGAACAAGATCATGAAACATTCTAGCAACTCATACCTAAGCATATAATAATACCACAAATAAGACAAATAAGACCATGAACCACATGGCAACCAAAACTTGAGAAAAGAAAAACACCACGATCAAAGGAGTAAGATCATGAATACCATGACAATTGGAACTTGAACAAACAAGAAATACATGAATATGAATAACAAGATCACAAACCATGCCAACTAGGACCTAAGCAAAAAGAAAAACACCATGATTGGAAGGGTCGTGGTTCATTAAAATCGACCAAAAACAAATAAATATTTTCAAAGTTTGGTATTTGATTAATGAAATATAGATTTAAAATTAAGGTATTAAAAAATCAATGTTGGTATTTTGGCAAACTTAAATACTAGCTAAATATTATTAAAAATAATATCAAACATATATTTTGCATTATGTTTTCATATATTGAACTTGTCATGTTCCCAATTTCAATTATCAAAATTCCCATAATTAATATTAATTTATTTGAAAACTCTATATTAAATTTGTCAGTGGACATTCATGGACAATATTTTATGGTACTTCTAATGGAAAGAAGGTAAAAAGAACTTATGACATGCTCTTTAATTTTGCACATTAAGGAAAGAGGGATGTGTAAAAGCTTTTAAGATGAGGATTAGGATGATGTGACAAGTTCATGAGCTTTTCATAAACAAGTCACTTGCACAAGCTAAACAATAACATTGATTAAAGGAAATGGTACCAACTTTGGTCATGGATTTGCTTTGGACTCATTGCACTTCCATGCCCCAAATTTTGGACCTTGTCATGGGGATTACATTGAAATGACTTCTTGTCTTGGTTTTGAGTCCCATAAATTTGTGGATTCATAACTTTTTTATCTAAGCTTTGATTGAGGAATTTCCAATTACAAAGTTATAGCCCTTAACAAGATCTTTGCAACAATTTGTTGCACACTTCCATCAAGGGTCATTTGACCTTTGTTTCTTAGGTTTTCATGGTTAGGACTCAAGTTGTCGATATGATTTTTTTTTAAAAAGAAGTTTTTGTGCAATTTAATTTGTCGCTCCAAATGAAGAATGTGAGTTTACTTTTGATATGTATGCTTTGAGAGCTTTTCAACGGTAAAAAAAACTTTTGATTTGCACAAGGTGTACCTTTGCACTTTTGTCCCAAATCTTTGAGTCATTTTCGAACTCCAACTCCCAAAGTGAGAGTTCATCCCAAAAGTTTTAAAAATGTTTCATTCTCACAATGTTTTAAACCTATTTTTTTGCCTTAGTTTATTTTCAACCCATTTCTTCTTTTCCATGCTTTAGTTTTGGTCATGAATCCAAGGATAAGGTCATGATAAAAATGATGCACAAACAAAATCAAAGGATACATTTAGATGGCTCACCATGGCCCAAACTTGAGAGGAGTTAATCCTTTCCTCCCTATAATATATTTATAAATCGTAATGAAAATTGCATAAAAATGGCACTACTTTTGGAGACTTCCAAATGGGAGGTTTTGAAATGTGCAAATTATGAATTTTGTGGGTTCATATCTCATTCATATGGAGTTTGATTCAAGAGCTTTTTGAAGCAAATGTTATAGCCATTGAAAAAGCCACTTCGATGATGTATTGCTTGTTCCAATAAGGCTTCTTCAATTCTAAGTAATTTGAACTTTTTGTTGAACATTTTAATGGTCAAAAATTAATTTGTTAGTTTGATTCCTATATATATATATATATATATATATATATATAACTTGTATTTTAGATTTTGGAATGGCAAATGTGACATCATCATTCTAGATATATAATTTTCAAGATCTTTTTAACAATTAAAAATAGGCTTCATTTCCACAACCTTTGATCCCCAAACCTTTTAAATTTTTTTGGTGACATCATACAACGCAAATTGTTAAAGTGGAAATCCATTTGGGAATGTTGAGATTCATTTTTGTACATTTGAATTTGTCATGATTTTGATTATGGATGACACTTCAATCATTGGATGATCCATCATCACATTAAATCTATACAATTTGTTATTATTGTCAATTTTTTTTTTTGATTTTGACATAATATGAAGATGCAAATTTCATAATTTATCATTTTTATTCCAAAGTCAAATTTGAAAATAAAATAAAATTTAACACCAAACTAAAATAAGTATTATGATAATATTGGGTAGAAATGTTGTAAAATTCAAGAAGAAGAAAACACCATGGGTGTTGGGTTTCTTTTAGATTTTTTTAATGTCAATTGAATGTCGATCATCTAAACCAACATAAAGCCATTTTTACATCATGGATAAAAAATTTGAGGCATCCTTGTATATATTTGAATTTCTAGGTTAAAATCTAGCAAAAGTTTTCAAAATTTTCAAAACAATTCAAAAGAATGGGGGAAAAAAAAATTCAAATATCTTAAATGTAAAAATCTTAAGAGATCTTTTTATATTTATGACATGTAGGTCAAAACTTGGCAAAAAAACAATTCCAGAAATTTCCAAAGAACCTTCAAAAAACATCAATTTCTAGAATATAAAAATAAAAATCTTTAAACATCCTTGTACAATTTCTGACTATTACCTAGTGTTTTTTTTGTGGCAAATTTTTTTCCAAATTTTTTTCCCTTGTCAACTATTCCTTTAAAAATGCCAAAAATCGAAAATAATTCAAACAATTGTCATGTGTCTACACATTGTTCAACCGCAAGTAGCCAGGATATGAAAGGATTTTAATAAATTTATACTTTCATACCTAGTTTATAGCCAAATGTGGCTAAATCTCCTTGTGGATGATTTGCTAGTGCAACAAAATCAAAAGATTGGGAA
>Ga0116231_10010499_pt1 | contig 14872 bp, 7 predicted proteins | sample S1TSphgellanicum_2_FD_89695 | JGI IMG/M metagenome (GOLD analysis project Ga0116231, IMG submission 89695) | Host-associated microbial communities from peat moss isolated from Minnesota, USA - S1T2_Fd - Sphagnum magellanicum MG | ecosystem: Host-associated > Plants > Peat moss > Unclassified...
AAATTATGAAAATCATGTGGTTGTTGTTATGTAAGGTGATTTGGGTGCTCCCAAGCAAAAATGAGGCAAAAAACACCAATGGCCTCTAGTATATGTCATTGCATGAAGATTTGACTAACAACACATTTGCTCATTATAAATATGAATCATGAATTTTTTCTAGGAAAATAAAAATTGAGAAAAGATGAATTTGTTTCCATATATTTCAAAATTGTTTTTGGGTTTACAAGTCGCCAAATCTTATCAATATTGCATTGAAATCTCATAAACAAGTTCCCAAGCTTTTTGTCAAAAAATAATGAAAAATTATCCCAAAAAAGGTCACTGAAGTGATCCACAAATTTAATTCTAAGATGTTTTTTTAAAAGATATATATTGAACTAATTCATATTTCAACTTGTCTGATATTAGTTCATTCAAAATTGCTGAATCTTTAAAATATAATTGCAATTTTACAGGACTGTTCACCCACCATATACAAGTAAACGATTTCCCTTGCAGAGTTGTACTGGGATTACCGTGGATGGCTTTGATTCTTAATCATTATCTAATTTCCTAGATGTTAGATCAAATTTGATTCAATTTAAACATATGCAACAACCTTACCAAATGAAGCACTAGGTGTATCTACTTTTTGAGGCCACCCATGAAGGACTCTAGAAATAATAAATGGGCTACTACCAATTTCAACAAAATCAAATCTTCAACATATGCATGGTAAGATAGTAATTACTTGCATGAATGTACATGCTACCCATTCCTTGCATATTTCCTTGTACCTCCATTTAATTGATGATGTTTGAAACACCACTAACGATTGATCGATGAACTGATTTGGAATATTGTACACCACTTTGATAAACTTGATTAAGCTTGTAAATGTGCCAAAGATTGTGGTGTTATTTCATATATCGAACATTTACTAATTTTAGTTAGTAAATGTGAAAATTAATCCTAGTGAGTAAATGAATTAATTTTCTAGCTGCAAACTTGTGAGCTTTTATCACATGTCCTGAACATATGTACACAAATGAACCTTTCATTTTCCTTAATCCAATTTCATTTCACTACAAATTAATCTTAGTTAGTAAGTGAATTAATTCAGTAAGTTACTTTAGCTCAATAGCTTTCACCCCAAGCTTCTCGCATTTGTAGAACAATTCTCACTATAAACTTCCTACATTTGTAAAGTAATTCTCACTGCAAGCTTCTTGCATTTGTAGGGCAATTCTCACTACAAGCTTCCTATAAGGAATTGATTCTCACCCGAAACTTCCTTTGTTTATAAAACAATTCTCACTGCAAACTTCCTACAGTTGTAAAACAATTCTCACCATAAGCTTCCTGCACTTGTAGTGCTATAAGTAGGTATTGCACAGTGACATACAAAGTTGTTAACATATCTCCATTGCCCACAAGGACAAAAAAGCTTGTTGCAGTAGACCATTCGCCAATGTTGCCATCTTTGAATGAAGGTTGTCCATCAACTAACCAATTGCCACTATTTTCATTTAGTGGAAAATTCTTCTATAATTGAATACCCAACAAACATGGACGATTTGGAGGACATTTATCCACGTTCATCGCTTATCAACAAATTTGAAAAATACACCACCATGACCCCATCCCATCGTAAGCTTGTGACTACTGCTCAAATTAAGACTAGTGCATTAGCCAACGATGCTCTAAAGTCCACGAATTGCCAGGTATTAAATCCAATTCATTGATTATTGTTATATCTCATTTTGGGTTACATTATTGGTCTATCTCCACCTAGGTTACATGTTCCACAATCATTAATACTAGGAAGATGCATTTTGTGAAAACATGCAAAAGAATTCAAAATGATTCAATGTTACATTGCCAAATAGTTTATGTCAACCATCATGCTACAAGAGGACTAGCTACCTATTTGACACCTATTGAACCTTGCTTGTGATTTGTAAATGGTTACAACACGATCCCAATCAAAGCAATCTCCACCTTACATTGAGACACACCTCACGCCAAGTCAGTACATGCTTGCAGCAAGGGGTCAGGTATCCATTCAAGCTTCGTTGTAGACATTATATCCATCACCATTCTCCTAATCTTAGAAGGCAACCAATGAAGTCCAAGCAAAATCTTCACCTTCTGCAATAACCACACTAGCCCCTACAGCCATAGCAAATGTAATTTTGAAAAAGGAAATAGAGGCATTGTGAAAAAAAGAAAGCAGACAATTACAAGAACATTACCACAAAGAGGTAAGGGAATCCCTAGCAGAGAACTAGGAGCTACAAATTCATATCCCCACTAACGAAGTAGGCAACATTGTTGGGTTGAAGGCAAAGTGGTAGAACGTTGTGATAGACATAGCGTATCGAATACTAGATTTAAAAATTCGTCATTGGGATAAACACCCTCAACATCAGAAAGAAGAAATATATAGATAAATTGAGAAACAATTTATATATGACCCTCCACTTCAAGCAAGTTATGTTGAAAAATATTTAAGACATCATTTGATTTCAACTCAAAGGACGTGGAAAGAACATTGGCTTGTCCATGGCGATGGGAAACAATACCCCAATTGCCCACCTAAAGTGTGGGCAATGTTGGTCCAATATTAACAGAGCCCCGATGCCATTGCTAAAAGCGAACAAATCAAAGAGAATCGATCAAAGGTGCGCAACTTGGGTACTTGTGGGCAATACACATTTAGTTAGCAATTTTTACAAAAGGTGTCTAAAGAGTTCTACTAAAGGTTGTTATTTAATCTAAGTTGTTAATGACCATGCCAAAAATGAAACTAAAACTAAATCATGTGCATTTTCGTGCATGTAGGGTCGCACGGCAAGAGATGTTACCTTAATTGATGAAGATGGCATGGCTACTGAGGGTGCAGCTAAATCACAACTAGATGCAATAGTTGGGGTACCTTCTTCTACTTTGAAATATGTCACTCAAGACCATACATTTCTTTTGTGGTAGGCCTTGGATGAAATATTGTTCTGATTTTCAATTGCAATTTGTATAGGTTGACAAGTTATTTTGTGGTGATGTCAGGATTTGGATTGTGACATACAAAGCAATGTCCCACCAACTTATTCAACCCCACTAGAAAATGTTATGAAACCAATTGGAGATTGCCAATCCAAAGGATTGGAAAATCAAATCATTAACTTGAATGGCAAACTAAATGCATTGTGTTTACAAGTGAAGGAATTACAAAAGCTACTACTAGCTAACCAAACAAGCATGGGATCCCCAAAGTTCAAAAGTGACAAGCTTGAATTACACATGAAAGAGGCACCTACTATTGAAGCAAACCAAACAACCATGGGATCCCCAAAGTTCCAAAATGAGGGGCTCGAATTACAAATGAAAAAAGCTCCTACTGTTAATTGCAAAGAGCTTTGTTCATGTGTTAGGGACATCCTCCCTTCCTAATATTGAAAAAATGCTAGGAGGAGCCCCACCCAAGGACATTGTACAAGAGGCCATGGAGACACACGAACCATTTGGGTCCTCTATGTTTGTATATGCTCAACTTGTTAATGTTGCTTTAAAGCTAAAGTCAACTGAAATCTAAACATCAACTGTTGTTAGCCATGTTGAAAGGAGTGCTCCACCACGCAAAAAGTTACATCGAGCTATTGGATTTCTTGTAGATGAAGCCCATGCCATAGGTCCAACTACGCGTGCATGCCATACGGTGACATCTTCCCAAGGCTCCAACAAGGTGGAAATTGCCAAACGAAAATCCCCCCACCCATGTAGCTTTGAACTTCATGTGTGAATGTAAAGTTTAGTTCGAGATCATGAAAGGTGAAAGTTGAAGTTGAAGTTCATGGCAAGCTGCTAAAATTTGAACATAGTCTTCATCATATGAAGGCAATTGGAAGCTTAAAGGTGGCCTTGAAAAGAAATAGTCATGGGCGAAAAAAGGTATGCACCTTATACTAGTAGAAAATGGCCATTTTGCAATTGGTCTTTACGACTAAATTTTAATTGCAAGTGACATTAGCAAACTAAAATTTTAATAATTGCATTGGACAAGTCACATTGACACTAGTCGCAAAGGAGAACGAATTTTGGATGAAAGAAAAAGTCAACAAAATACACCTTTATCCTTTGACTTGTCATATACGTATTGTCGCTTGCAACTAGGACGCAACTTTTTTGGTGAACAATGGGAACAAATTATGTGTTACCATGTGTTCTAACTTTTAATAATTAAAATTTTTTAGTATTATTTTGAAATAATCTAACATGTTTAATTTTGATGTTTGGATGGTTTAAATTGTGACACATGGTGCAATAGGAATATGCCACATGACATATTAATCAAATTTGTTCAAATTCAATTTAAATAAATATTTAGGTATGTAGGTTGAATTAAGTATTTACCTACCTACCCATCTAGGCTAAACACCTTTTTAAATTACCTACCTAGGCCAAATACTTACTTAAGTACGTAGATAAGTTAGGGAAATAAGTAGTTAAGTGTAAGTACATGAATATTTATATTTTATTTCGGGTTAAGTCATTTTCATTGGCTCATCCCATATGTCCATGTTTTTAAATATGAAAATGTAAAGACAAAACACCTTGTTTATATACTTTTCAAGATGAGAATGAAAGCCAAAACATATGGGATAAACTTTTTAGTTGCAAGTCGTTCGCAACTAAAAATGTTTAATTGCACACGACTTGCAACTAAAAAGTTTATCCCATATGTTTTGTCTTTCATTCTCATTTTGAAAAGTATACAATTATGTAAGTAAATGATAACTAACTAGCTAACTAATTAACTAATAAAATTACTAATTATTTAATGAATAAAATATAGAAAAATAAACTAATAAGCTTGTTAATTAATTAATTAACAACTAAATTAGAAACTAACTAATTATTTATAGTAATAATCATCAATATATTATGATTACTGAATTAATTATATTATTAGTTATTATTAGATATTACTTAATTTATTACCGAGATAAACAGTAATAATATTTAATTTTCATTATATATGAATTATAATGATCCTATCAACCAATTTCATTAACTATTAATTGGCTAATATTGAAATAATTAATTAATTATCATTTCATAACCAAATAAATTAATATAATAACTGAAATATTCAGTAATTAATAATTAATAATTTTAAAAATTGAGTACTATTTTAAAAATCTAATCCAATTAAAACCTACCTAGGCTCACTATTTTATAACAATTATTCCCATTATTATTTTCACTTTTATAGTTCATAATAAATATAAATGTAAATATTTAGTAGTAACAATAACATTAATTCAATTATTATTGTAGCTAGTTGGTAGCGAAGGTTAACTCTTTTATTTTTATTATTCATATTATTACTTCATTCATTATAGCTATTTATAAACTATTACAATAAATATTTTATATTTCTAACAAGTATATTTTTCCTTCAAAAATAATTTTTACATTTGTATATTAATTTATTAGATTTCCATTTTAACTACTATATATTTATTATAAAATAATAAAACTGCAAATAAAATTATATATTAATATTTCTTGGTAATTATTATAATATAGTAATACTTCATGATTGATTACTTATAATAATAATTATGTAATTTGTAGCTAGCCTAGGTTAGTTATTTTTTATTATATATCATTATATATTAGTATGTCACTTGTTAGATATATTATGATATATTATATTTAATTTTTTTAATAAATAAAAAATTTTAATAAGTACATTAGTTATTTGAAAATATTTATTATTATTTTACATTATATATTATAAGTTTAGTAATTATTTCAGTAATTATATAATTATTTCTCCTATCATTCTAATATCATCATCATCATCATCATCATCATCATTATGTAATATAATATTAATATTAATAAATGTAATTTGTAATAATTTTAAGAAGTATAATAAGATGGTTTAGATAACCTTGTAATATAGGCACAATATATTTAATAAATATTTTACATAAAATTTTAATATATTCAAAATATACATTTATAAATCTTAATACATCTAATTATATTCCTTAAAATTCACAAAATACACCTTTGTATACTCATAGGGTTGCAACTAAATTGGCCACATTTGCAATTAATGGGACATAAATTAATTTTCTTGGATGCAAACCAAATTAAATGTTGTTCACATGGAAGGATGAACACCAAAGTAAACATAAACTAATTGTAATGTAGTTGCAAATATGACCAACACAAGAAAAATAGTTGCAAAAAGTCCAAATGTAGTTGCTAATAATTAATAGTCGCATGTAGTTGCAAATAGAATGGTTACATTTTGACCAATTTTTACTGGTGTCGAAAAGCCAAAAAAACCTTTGCATGGGAAGAGGTGTCATTAGTTTGTTTGAATTCAAAAGAGGAAATCAAAATGCAAATTAGGAGGAAAGGTTAAACTTACTCACAATCCAAATCAATCTTGGAATGCTTATGGATTGGGGATTTAGGATTTAGAGAGCATTTAGGTAATTCTTCACCTTGGGATCCTTCATATTGAGAAAAAGAACAAAGAACAAAGAACCTTGTCGAAAATTTCATGATCTCCATCAAGTGCCAAAATGTGTCACCTAGATTATAACATGCCAACACTCTATTACCTAAAAGGAAGAGAATGTTAGATGAAATTCTAGAATGAAAATCCAATGCAACAATACAATGCTTATAATAGTACATACCAATTGAAGCTATAAAGTCAACAACAAATGATTCCAGCTTTGAACAAGCTCTAATCAAGGCTTCAAATGTCAAAGGATGCATTTATTTGCCCACGCAAAATGGCTTCCTAGAACTTGAAACTATCATTGTGGTGCTATCAATCCACATTAAGAGAAAAACCCCATTTTTCAACTATGTTTTCAACTACTTTTTGTTAACGGGGTTTTTCTATTCCCATTAAAGTTAATTCACTTCTAGATTTTTCAACAAGTTCCTAAAGTAGCAATAGGTACATAACATACAAACTAAAATTTAAGCTACTACAAATCTTAAACTAACATGCACACACATTGCTCAAACTCGAAGGAAATAAGTTGAAAGAAGAATGATCCATGTTCCATTATTGAAGAGTGAAACACATAATCATTAATGAAATCCAGAAGTCTCTCAATAGTTTGTCATCCTAGTCTTATACTAGCCAATTCAAAATATAATAGTCATAACTAACCATAATAAATAATCGTTAGCAAGTACCTAGATTAACTACAATTTCAAAAAGTACACCCTTTCTAACTATTTGTCTGACTACTGATTCTATCAAGTATAGGTTCTACTGATTACCTATTTTGACTAACATGTCAACCTATCTTTTTAACCCAATCATTACCCACCAAGTTTAGTTAATTAGTTAGGTTAATACTACATGTTAGTTTAAATAACATGATATGACACATGTTAGGTTTTAACAACTTGCTTATATTATCAACATGTTATCAAATCTAGGTAACATTATCGATCCCCCTTTAAAATATACATTTTATCCTTGAAATGTTAGTGCAAAGTTCTAGGTTAAATTTAGCCTACCAGTTGACTAATGACTTTTTTGACATGTTCAACACTTGTTACTTCCACAAGTTCAATTTGATTCAAGATTTGAAAATTGGTTGGTGCTATAGTCTTCTATCAATCAGGCGTGTCTTCAAAGGTTGCTATGGGTGTTGTGAATACCTTTGAAGCATGCGCGGAATATTTGATATCAAGTAACCTCCTAACCTTTACCTATCTAGTGTGGGGTCAAAAGTACACTAGTAGATAAGAATTTAAAAGACTTTAATTTAATGTCTATTATAATATATGTAGGATTAATAGGTTCATCTTGTTTCTTGTTAGATTTCTCATTACCTTCCACACGTTAATTGACAACAATGGTTACTTGAACATGTATAGTAAAAGTCTGAATAGGTAAAGATATGATTTAAAAACCTATTCCATCGCTTAGTGGATTAATTGGTTTAGTAATAGGTTGTACCATAGATGGCATTGTTGAAACGCTCCTACTGGTTCCAATTTCCATACACACAAAACTCAGTGGTTTGCACTTGAAATTAAGGAAAACAATATGTTAGGCTTATAATTCAAGTTGATAACTCTATTCATCAAAGCGAACCAACTTCATACTATCCTGAATCTGTACCTCTTTGAACTCCTATACAGTTTGCCATCATTATTTCCATTTGGGGTTTCTATCTCCCAAGGCTTGGTTCTACACCTTGAGTAAGGTATTGCCTAATAACTCTTCAAACTCCTTCAACTTGTTGTTCATTCTAACAGATAGAATGGGGCTAAGTTTGTTCAATTGTACCTTGGTTATCTCATATCGACCCTTCTAGTCTTGGATTTGAGTAGAAAAAATTTATTTCTCCCTATTAAATTCCATGTGTGTAGCTACCTATTGCTCCTTGAGATCTTGATAGGTACATTCCAAATCTGTTATGATATGTTGTTGTTCCAAATTGGACTCCTCCATTTTGGCATAATCTTGTGTCATCCGCTCCAATTCAACTTGGAGACGAATCAAATCATTATGGGTCTTCCAATTGAATTGGTTGAGCTCAGCATATTCTTGTTGTAGGTTTTTAGTTTTCCTAACAACTTGTTCTACTTCAATCAACATATTGGACATGTTTTAGTTTTCATGCTAGGCCTTATTCAATTGTCCTTTGATTGTGACCAATTCTTTGTCACGATTTTCCAAAATTCTCTACACTATTTATAGCTTTAGGCTACAGGTTTGTAGGTGGTTTTAGACAAATTTTCCTTGACTTGCTCAAATTCAACTCTAAGGTTTGACAATTATTGTAATGTTTTTGGCCAGGTTGTAGCATTTTGAGCAACTTGTTCTAAAAACATCTCAATTTGTCTCAAAGTTTTTATGGAATGACAAGAAATCGAAACAAGTTGAAATCTAGAAAACTATGGGTATTCTATTTGTACAGGTTCAATTTCAAATTGAACAGGTTGGAATGATTCTATAGCTACAGCTACAAATTCTATAATGGAAACTACAAGTTTAGTAAACACAATAGTTTCAACTTGAATGTCAGCAATCACATGATCCAGGTTGGGTTTAAGTTCTTTCTTCATGTTATCTTACGTAGTTGTTACTTCAAGCTCTTTTCCTCCCCTACCTCCAATCTCATCTGAACATGTTTGCTTTCCATCATTTTCCAAATCATTAACTGGTGATCCAAAAGTAATCCTGGACTTCTTTCTTAATGGTGAGGTAATAGGTTTAGGGCTTAACTTGTCCCTTGGCATAAGCAGTTCTGTATGTGTTTTCAGTCAATGGGACTAACGTGTGGATAAAGGTGATGTTGTAGTCGAACATGTTTGTTTTCTTTCTTTCAAAAATTAATCCTTGGTAATAGGTTCAGGTGAAACCTGTCGTTATTGGGCCACTTGGCGCTCTTAGCTAGTTGGTGATAAAGGTTATTCTGGAATCGTTATTCTTAATGAAGGCACCTGGATCAAATAGAACCATTTCCTAAACATAATGTCTAAAATAGGCCTTGAGTAACAATTATTTGTTTTGGTCTTGCTAATAACTGAGTTAGTTGATGTCTTTTTCGAACATTTTGTCCAATGATACAAGTAATTAGATTAACATTATATAACACCAATTAACAAGTTGCCCCCTATTGGCTAGGTCAAAAGTAATGGCAATCCAATTGCTAAAATAAATTAACCTCTCCATTTGATATAAAATTTGTAGAATAGCAGCAAATCTTGCATGAAATTCCTTTTTCATGCGCATTAGGCTCCACTGCTCATTCTCAACAAAAGCATGTGGTCCTACAATCTTTTCAAGGTGATTTTGGCTTCCTCAAAAGTTGCATTAGTAACATCTACTACTCCTTCCTTGGAAATTCCAAATTGCTCATGAATTAGTACTTGATCAATGAAAATTTCTTGACCATGGATTCACCTTAAAATTCTTTCATCTTCCATTGATTCCTAGGTTCGTAGGAAGTCTAGTAATAGGTCTTCTTTTAAGGTTGTCCACTACAAGTTGAACATGCTCTCCAAACTAGCTCATCTAACCCATTTGAGTTCATTGGAAAGTTTTGTGTTGTTTTTAATTTCTCTTCCAACTCCCTATTTTTCTATTCTTGTTCAAAAATTCTAATATCTTCCATTGTAGGTGCACATGAAAAAATTGGTTCTACATAAATCACTTTAGTTAACCGAACATGTTCCACTTTCTCTTTCTCAATCTATTCCTTCCTAAAGGCTTCAACTTTTCTTTCAACCTCCTTCTCTTTTGCTTTTCATCGTAGCTTCTCTAAAGCACTTTCATTCATGGCCCCTACTTATATGAAGATGAAAACAAAAATGAAGAGACAAAATGAAAAATGCGACGGTTTTTTATATTGCTTCATGCAAAAATGGCTTTGTGGCTGTGAATAAACATAACTTTTAGGGTTAGAGACTCCTAAAAGATAAGCATCAACAATTACCTTTCCAAACACGTCATTTGGATCATTACACATTATTACATTATTGTTTTGAACAAGCAGATTATGATATTAATGAACAAACACATTTGTTACTTTAATGCTACCAAGTGTCAAATGATTACTAACCGGTTCAAACCCTATAGGTTAAAAATATTTAGGTTCAACCAATAGTGGTATGTGTTCTTCGGTTTGAATAGGTTCATCAATGACCAGGTCACCAGGGTTAACCAATATAGGTTACAAGTTTTTTTCTTCAATGAACTTGTATTGCTTCAACTTATTAATGTTGACAAGCACTGGGTTAGGATCAAACTTATCAATGGTGACAAGTAAAACAATATTATTGGGTAAACAATATTATATCCGATAAGGTCCAAACAATCATTTCTGAAATTTGGGAGCATGTTTGGAAACAACCCTTAGAAACTATAATACATAGTCTCTAAATTGAAACTTGGTTTCAATGTACCGGTTCTATGACCACAATGATCTATTCCACTGGTTAGAAGCAACTAAATCATGTGCAATCAACCTATTCTCTTATACTTTCTCTAACTCAAATAGTTAATTAATTAAAACTCTAACAAGTTGTGGATCTTTGTTGTCACTGAGTTTAGATGGTAACAGATATTTTATAGGTAATAATGGATGTAACCTATATACCAGCTGAAATGGGGTATGATCAGTTCCAACTTTGTAAGCAGTTTGATATGAAAATAAGACTATCGACAAGTGTTCACCCCAATCATTTCTATTTTCATTAATTAGTTTGGTTAGTAAGGTTCCAAAAACCTTATTTGTAGACTCATCATGTCCATTTCCTTGTGGATAATAAACAATAGAATTGGTATGTTTAAGAATGAAATGGTCAGTAAAGTATCTGATTGCATCATTGATAAAATGGGTACCTTGATCAGTCACAATGGTTAATGGACATCCAAATCTCATAAAAATGTGTTCATATAGAAACTTGGCGATTACTGTAGCAATGTTGGTGTGGAGTGCTTGGGCTTCCACCCACTTTGTTACATAATCAATGGCTACCAAAATGTACCGGTTGCTTAACAATTTGCTTGCAAGTTTAACAGGTCCAACAAAATCCAATCCCCATTTTTGAAATGGTTTTTCAAATAAGGTAGTAACCAATTTGGCCAAATTTTGGGTCAATAAGTTACATGTTCTTTGGCATTGGTCATAGGTTTGACAATATTCATAAACATCTCAATTCATTGTCGACCACCAATAACCAGCATCCAGGATTTTTTGCACAATGATATTAGAAGAGAATTATCTTCCTATAACTCTTCCATGTAATTCTTGCAAAATTGTGGATACATGTTTTAGTTGTAAAACTTCAAAAAACCTGTTATCTTGTCCAAATTTGTATAATACTCCTTTTTGAAGCATAAATGGTTTAGTCCTTTGGGCTAAACACCGCCTTTGGGATGTGGTAAGTATTTTTGGCATCACTCCTTTTAATAGGTATTCATACACACTTTGTAACCACTCAAGTTATAAGGTAAACATGTGAGCATCACATGTTTGATCAAGTACTAATAGGTTCATTGGGGTTGGGTAATCTACTCAATGCATCTACCATTAGATGGGATCTAGTAGGTTTCTAATAGGTTAGCTAAATGGCTCCTATTATTTCTAGAGTATGGCTTGTTAACTAAATATACTAAAGCCATGTGATCCACAAATAATGTAAACTTGTTGCCTAAAAGGTAATGCCTAAATTTGTGTAAAGCGTAAACCATAGTTAAAGCCTCCCTTTCTATAGTAGTATAGTTTCAATCAACATAATTAAAGTCTTGATGAGTACATAACAAGTTGATCTATTTTACATGTTGGGTTTTGGGCCAATATTGCCCCTACTACTAATTGAGATGCATCAATGTGAACATGAAATTCCAATTCCTAGTTAGGACTGATAAGTATAGGAACTTGAATGTATTAATTTTTGATATCCTCCCAAGTGGTAAAACATTTAGTAGTCCACTCGAACACTTCAACTTTTTTGAATAACTTGGTGATTGGTGCCATAACAACGGCAAATTTTTTGATGAAACATCTGTAAAACTAAGTCATTCCATTGAAGACTTGAATCTCCTAGGGTGTTTTGGGCATTGGCATTTTGGATAGAACCTCTATTTTCTTAGGATTAAGTGTTTTCCCTTCTTTAGAGACTACGAATCCTAAAATGGTTCCAAAACATACCATGAATGTGCATTTCTCTGGATTCAAACTAATGCCATATTCTTTACATTTAAAAAAACACTTTTTGAGTTGTTCCAAATGAGTGGATAGGTCATTAAAAAATAGTAAAATCATCTAAAAAGATTTTCATGAACACATCAGTGTATTCACGAAAAGCTTTCGTGATTGCCCTTTGATAGGTAGGTGGTCCATTTTTGACCCCAAAAGGCATTACAACCCATACAAAAATCCCCCAATTAGTAACAAAAGCGGTTTTGTATTGGTCTTTTGGTGCTATGGAAATATGATGGTATCCAGAAAAACCATCTAAAAATGTATAAACCTCGTGTCCAACTATAGTGTCAATAACTTCATCAATAAAAGGTAGTGGGTATGGGTCCTCCTTAGTAGCTGCATTAAGCTTTTTAAAGTCCACACAAATTCTGAATTTTTTATTTTTCTTAGGCATTACAACTATAAGTGATAGCCAAATAGCCTCTTCAACAAGTTTAATAAAACCTATAGCAAGCAATTTGTCTATATATTGTTTGATAACAGCTACATAGTTAGGATTTAACTAATACCTTGCTTAATAAACAAGTGGTATCAATGTGTCCAACTCACTCTGATATTGAGTTATGTCAAATGGTATTCCTTTCAAATCTTTATAAATCAAAGCAAAAATGTCCTTGAATTCCTTTAGCAACTCAATTGGTTAATGATTAACAATAGGTTCTAAATCTACACTGATTTTAACCTATTATAGGTTTTCTTCAAAACCCAAATTAATCTTGGTCAATGCAGAAAAATAGAAACTCAACAAGTTAGAAAGGGAGGAAGTAATACCAAGGTACATATTTCCTTCACCTCTTTATTGTTGAGATGGTTAGGAGAATGGAGTTTGAACAAAAAGCTTAGAATTTTGAAAAATCGATTCATTATGTCGTTGAACAAAAAGTTGCAATTTAGGGTATTAGAATGTCCAAAGTGTTGAGTTAATTGTTGAAGGGGAAATTTGACCCCCTGAGGATTACCTCACCCACATAGATAATCCAAGGGGGAAACTAATAAAAATAACTACTAACCTGTCATAAATATACTAAATCTTACATTACCATTTCAACTTACACTCACAAAATTAGTAATTCATTAATAAAATGGGTAAGACATGTAGTTACAGAAGGAGGGTAGGGACTATCTAGGAGAACAATCCTATCGTCTACCTAGAACTACCATCCATTGACAATACTAAGAACTATTTTAAAATTGAAAAACAGTAAGGGAGGTGGGAATATGGGACAATAAGTACCGCTTAAACCCCTAAAGTACCTTTGAATGCTTAAAGGTAGGGGGTAGAAGCCACTATAAACTTTGGAATTTCATTGTGGCAATCCAAAATAGCCTACAACACTCCTTGGTATGCTACCTATCATCTGCTACCTTGATAGACCTCCTAATCGAAGCCCTATTTTCTATAGTCAACAAGGGACAAAATAATTTATAGCCATATCTCAAAACATCATAGTCAACCAAAATAAATATCATCACTTTTTGTGGGTTTTTTAAAAAAATGGGGCAAAAAGGATGTTTTAAGCAAGTTGAAAGTGAGAGTTTTTTGAAGAGGCTACGAGCATATTTCAAAAATATTGGACATTAGTGAAGCCATGTAACTTGTTTGTATTTGAAGTCTCAAATGAGACCTTAAGACATTTTAAGACCTAGAACTTCATTCAATATGTACAAGTGAAGCAAATGGCTACCATGTGGATGTGGTAGATGCCAAAATGGTGTGCTTGGGTTTAGGCTTATGTAATGAATAATTAGTTTTGAAATTGGCTATGTTAGGTAGTCTATGTTGACAACCTTTTCCTATAACACATCTTGGGTTTTTTCACTCATTAAACCCAAGTAATAAATAATGACTCAAGTAGCAAAATTCAAGATGTGTTGTAGTGAATTTGATGAGAATTCAACAATAGGATGTTGTGAACATTTTTTTGCTTCATGTTAAATTTTATGATGATTGATTATAATATGATATGAAAAAGGTGGCAATGCATCTTGTTAAAAATAGTGACATGATCCAAAACAAAAATCACCTAAAGAAAATAGATGCATCATGGTAGTTTAAATATGTCATTGTTATATCATTGGCAAATGTACAAGTGCACCCACTATAGTGGCCCGACACA
>Ga0116231_10010501_pt1 | contig 14870 bp, 14 predicted proteins | sample S1TSphgellanicum_2_FD_89695 | JGI IMG/M metagenome (GOLD analysis project Ga0116231, IMG submission 89695) | Host-associated microbial communities from peat moss isolated from Minnesota, USA - S1T2_Fd - Sphagnum magellanicum MG | ecosystem: Host-associated > Plants > Peat moss > Unclassified...
GGGGGGGCGTGTTATTTGCTTTTGTGAATTTTGAACATTTTTTGTTTTACTATTTTGAAGTTCCAAAATTTTCAATTTTTCTTCTTGTCTTGTCATTTTGTGAGTTTTCAAAAAAAATTGTGTGAAGTTTCATAAGGGGGAGAAGTTCCAGAGTTTTCAATTTTTTTTTGTCTCATTTTTGGGGTCTTTAATTTTAATTTTTTGGTGTGACCTGGTGGGGGGGAGGGTGCTTTGCTTTTGTGGATTTTAAGAGTTTTTTGTTTTACCATTTTGGAGTTTCAAAGTTTTCAATTTTTCTTCTTGTCATTTTGAGGGTTTTCAAAAAAAAATTGTGTGAAGTTTCATAAGTGAAGAAACAAGATATGTGTTCTTTTCATGTAAACTTTGAATTTTTTTTGTTTTTGTATTTTGAAATTATGGAATCTTCAATTTTCTTCTTGTCATTTTGGAGGTTTTTAATTTTTTTGTGTGAAGTTTCACAAGTGAGGAAATGGGGCATGTGAATTTTGAAAGTTTTTTGTTTTCTTATTTTGAAATTCCGGAATATTCAATTTTCTTCTTGTTATTTTGGGGGTTTTATTTTTTTTTGTGTGAAGTTTCACAAGGGGAGAGATATTTACTTTTCTTTTGGAAACTTGGAAGGCATTTTGTTTTGGTATTTAGAAGTTCCGAACTTTTCAATTTCCTTCCTATCATTTTGGGTCTTCAATTTTTTTGTGTAAAGTTTTCACAAGTGAGGAAATGAGGTATGTGTCTTTTTTCATGTGTATTTTGAAAGCTCTTTGTTTATATATTTTGAATTCGTATTTTGAAATTTTAGAATCTTTAATTTTTTTCTTGTCATTTTGGAGGTTTCACATGCGGGGAAATAATTTTGGGGGTATTGTTTAAAAATTTGGGGGGTTTTCAAATGTGTTTTGATGGAGTTCAAGGATTTTCAACTAAAAATTATAGGGTTTTTCCCAAATTTTTTTAGTGAACTTGAACTTGTTGTACCATTTGTTCCTACCCATGGCAATATTCTAAGTTAAATTTGGGCACTAAAATTTTATTTTATACTTTTTCCATAGAACCAATGAAAGTCTTTTTTTCCTTTGGAAAAAATTGGGGTTTTGAGATGGATGGGATGAATAGATATCCAACGATATTAGGTTATTAAAATATAATAATGATAAGATTAAAGTAAATAATCTAAGTTGTGAATGTATGGGTTATAGAAATTTTGAAAAAAGAAAAATCCAATTTTGAGCAAATCTTTGAATTTTTTCACAACCGCTAGTTCTAATTTTTTAATATTTATCTATACTTAATTAAAAAACTGTCCAACATTGAAAAAAACACCAAATTTCAAAAATCCCATCTTACCCCTCCTCTTATAAAAATGTCTTACTCATATATTATCTTCAATTTTTAAAAATTGTTCATCACTATTTCAAATTTTAATAATTTATGCTTTGGATTGATGAGCTGAAACTTGAACATTGTGTTAAACTGATCAAATAATAAAGCATAATTATCATGAGGCCTAAGAGGGGAGGGTGAATGAGATTGATTACTTTGTTCCATATTCCCATGCAATAGAATTTATTAGTTGGTGGTGTGTTGCATTATCATTGCCATACCCTTTGCCAGGGTTCTCTCATCATGGCCAAACATGCTACTTGTTATAGCATGTAAGGTTGACGTCTAGGTTCGATCACAGGACCTCCTGATTATAGAAAGATTTCATATCTGGACCTCCTACCTCTCATAGTCCCCCCTACCCCATTGACTATACAACGTTAAAAAAGAGAATATATCCCATTAATTGAAGCCTCTTTGGTTCATTGCACTCCTAAGGGACTGGCTCCCAACAACACATTCCCAATGATGATTCCTCATCATGGGAAAGGCCTTTGGGAATGAAAAAGGTCTTGAAGGACGAGCTCGAATGAGAGCACCTTCGTCCACCAGGAATAGGATGTGACTAGTGTGAACCCTGTGCATAATGCACAGGTGTGTTATTTCAACAATGTTTGGTTGATGTTTTTGATTTAAAAAAAAAACTTTTCTTTTCAAACTGTCCGTGGCCACTGTCCGTCCGGAGTCACTATCACAGACAGACCAAGTGAATTAATATATATGATTTCCCAACGTGCTTGTCACTTCACCCTGGGCAAGGGATATTACACTTATAATAATAATAATAAGTAGACAAATTTCCTTCCCACTCTTTATGAGTAAAGCATATTATATCTCCTCTATTCTAAGAGGGATATCCATGGATATAAGATACCCTCCAAATGCACTATACAAACTAGAGCTTTGGAAACCCAATATGTGTATCCATTTATACCATTTTTGGCCACCCTTGGTCGACCACTTAGCACTAAACTATTTGACAAAATGACATGAAAAAACAAAAGAGAATTCCAATAGTTCTTTGAACAACCCTATATATCACTTCGGGTCACACAAAAATGACCAAAACCATCTTGCCCTAAATTATCTGACACCAAAAAAATTTCAGTAGGTAACCATGCTCTTAGGAAGGGGTGTTACCCCAAGGCAAAAAAATGGTAAGAAATAGTTTTAGGAATAGAATTCCATTGTAGGCAATGAGACAACTTGATGTGCTTCTAGGAAGGCCCATCTATTTTCCTTTGGTGGGAAGGGATTGATTTTTTGGGATTTTTATGTTCCCATCATGTTTTCAACGGTTTCCAATGATGGTTCCAACATGTTCTTCAAGTTCCCAATGCACACTGCAAATTATTTTCACATCTTTCTCAAGTTCTCAATGTGTTCCCCAAGATGTTCCCAATAGCATCACACTTGGCCCAAAAGTCGAACATAACCTTTGAACTATGGTTCAAAGAGAAGCTCTATACTTCTATTGCCCAATGTTTCCCAAAAAAATTTGTAATTGGATATTGATAGTGGCTCCTTTAAAAATAAAATAAAATATATAATCATCCTCACCCCCAAACAATTTAATTCCTTGGACCATAACAATAGATACCAACGAATTTCATTGTTATTTTTTGTGGCAAAATTTCAACAAATGGTGACAAGAAAAAAAGAGACTACAACTTGCACAAAGGATATTGGGGGGGGGTGGGGAATGGCCCTAAGTTGCCATATTTTGATAAAAAGAAGTTGAAATTGCCATACTTAGACCAAAGATTCTTGCATGTTGTTGCCAGTACATATTGGGGGTTTAAAACTCTGGCGATTTGGAATTTTTCCCCTTCAAAATCTGGTGAATTTGGGCCATTTTTTCTATGAAAAATTCTTTGTATAGGTTGAAATCATATTTTTCAGGTCGAAATTTGGCGAAATTTCGCCAAAAGAATAATACTGACACTTATATGGATAAATTCTGGCGACAAAAAAATTCACTTGCCCTTAACTACTCCAGTAACGAGATGACAAAATGAGGCCTCAATAGGATCATCCGAGGTCTCAATAGGGGCCCCACCCACCTACCCGGATTCAATAACTCCTGTGACAATCTCTTCAAGATCAGCACTTGAGAAACGAGATGACAATAACGAGATCTCAACAGGGGCATCCCAGCAAGGACCCGACCACCTGCCCGGATTCACTCACACTTGGTGAGAATCTCTTTCTAGAAAACACTTGAGAAACGAGATGACAGAAACGAGGTCTCAATAGGGGCCCTACTTACCTGCCCGGATTCACTGACACCTGTGAGAATCTTTTCGAGAAACACGTGAGAAACGAGATGACAAAACGGGGTCTCAATATGGGCAGTCTCAGCAAGGCCCCCACCCAGCTGCCCGGACTCCACACCTGTGCACCTCTCTTCTCTCTCTCTCTCTCTTCGTCTTGTCTGCCGCTGCTGCCGCACAGACTTCTGTCTCTTTCTCTCACTGTTGAAGCCACTGATGCTGCTGTCGCAACACGCGGTGTGTCTGACTGTGTGACACGGATATCCCAACTCATCATTTTGCTTTTACAGGACTACTAGCGAGCTTCATGATGATGATGATGATGATGGATATGTGCTCATTTTCTTCACAACTTGTTCTTTGACGAGAAACAGAAACTCCATTCTTCTTTCTTTCTTTCTTTTTGTGAGGCTCTCTCTTGGGGGTGGACATCATGCTGTTGCTGTTGTTGTTGCTGCTGAGAGTGTTTTGAGGCTGGTGGTATGAAATGAATTTTGGGACTCTGTTTGCCTGCCATCGAGGAGCAGCAGAAGTTATAAGGAGCCAGGAGGAGGAAGAAGAACAGAAAAAACTTTTCGCTGCACCATTCAGAGTTGGGCTACTCTTTTTTTTTGGGGTGTTTTTTTTTCAAGTCTTGCTGATGATGGAAGAGTGTGATGGATTTTTACCATATCAGGTCTTACAAGACATCTCAGCTGAGTTGATGAAAGAGATGAAGCACACGGAGCCAGCAGCAGCAGCTGGGTTTGATACGTGGTGATGGGCGGTGATGAAGGATTGTGAGTTGGGGTTTTTTTCCTGGGATCAGAGTTAGTTTATGGCAGTTTCTATGTATCTATGAAGGGTTGTTAGGATCATGGGTGTGTGTAAACTGGAGAGGAGGTAGCCAGGAAGTTGACTTTCGAGCAATGTGAAGGTAAATTACTGCCAACTTCAAATCCTATGTTAGCTAGCAGCAGGAAATTGTTAAACCCTAGAATGTGCTGTGGATAGGGGGAGAATGGAGTTTTTCTTGCTTGGGGTTTTGATTTTGATATTTTGAAGGGTTCATGGCAGGTGGTGCTGCAGTATAGTACTAGTGGGTGATTTTCATGTAAAACTGTGGGTGGTTGGGCAGACGGACAGACAGACGGCAGAGTATCAGAAACTGGAACTGAACATGATAGCTATCCATCCTTTTTCTTTACTTTGAAGCCAGATGACAATGTTTAAGATGATGAGGGGAGATAGGTGTGCTCCTAGTTCAAATGCTTCTGCTGTGGCTGCATCGTCTGGAGTGCCTGTGCATCTCAATGTCTACGACCTTACACCCATGAATGGCTATGTGTATTGGTTGGGTCTTGGAATATATCATTCTGGTATTGAAGCTCACGGAGCAGAATATGCATTTGGTGCTCATGATTATGCCACAAGCGGGGTATTTGAAGTTGAGCCTAAACACTGTCCAGGGTTTACTTTCCGAAGGTCTGTTCTGCTTGGAACGACAAATCTTAGTGCCTTGGAGTTTCGAAGTTTCATTGAGCAGTGTGCAGATGAGTATCATGGCAACACATACCATTTGATTGCCAAGAATTGCAACCATTTTTCTGATGACATCTCTCGGCGGTTGATAGCAAGATCAATCCCTGGGTGGGTCAACCGTCTTGCACGAATCGGCTACATGTGCAACTGTTTGTTGCCAGAGGGTCTTCAGGTCACGGTAAGAGAGACTTCTGCTGTATTTCCAAATGGCTGTGAAAGTGAACGGGCTTTTGGACAAGGGAAAGAGATGGTGGAAAGTGAGGGTGATCAAGAGTGTGCACTCATCACAATTCCCAATGGCAATATGCAAGCACTCTTAAGGGACAGCTTTAAGGAGGTATGTATGTGTCAAGTTCATAGAGACTATGTTAAGAGAAAAAAAAGTTGTGTGAAAGTCTGTGGTTCTGTCTTTTGACTCTTTTGGCAACACCCCTTGCATGTAATGTGCATCTGTTACACTGTTGTGCATTGCAGACTATGCTTGAGAATATGCAAAAGACAGCAAAATTGGGTGGTCCAGATGCAGGTGCATCACCTCCACAGCTCAATCACGAAGATGCGGAACCTTTGGAAAAAGCCCAGCATCCACACAGTGAAATTTAGTCTCTTTTTCCTAGAAAAACTTTTAGGTTCAAGTCAGACCTTTCCTGGAACAAGCTCTCTCTAGTTCTGGAAGTTTGTCAAGCTTTGGTTTTGGGCAAGAGTATGCTGTTTTACACACACCAGTACCACCGGTGTCCTGTCAACTTAGTGGACTGTTCAAATCCCTACAATTTGGCTTATTTTTCCAACTCATGTCTAAGTTGGAATGGTCAGGCGATGACTGTTAAGCCATCAGTTCTGAGAAAGCAGGTGATTTTGTGGATATGATTAGCTGTTGATTTGTAGGTGATCTCAACAAGTTGAAAAACTCCAATTTTAGGTTTTGTCTCCAGCAGATTGCTCCTTTTGTTGGTTATTGACATGAGTGGGCATCCATACACGTGATATTTTAGTCATGAGAGTTTATTTGCAGGCAAGAGGTATTATTGAGAGGGATTAGGATATGTGCTTCTTCAAACAGGATCACATTGAGAAGAGGTGTGTACTATATATAGTGCATCTTACCACTAGATTTCCTTCAGGGCTAGAGGATAGATGCAGTGAGGTTGTCATTGAAATCTAGTATTGGAACACAGGTGTCGCACTTGAGTGCTTCTAGTATATATGAATGTGAAGGCATCTCTGAAACTGCCTGAGACTTCTTTTATCACAGTAAGAGATTTTTTTTGTTGGTTGATGATTGCAGACAAGTCCAGATGGAGATTCAAATGCATCATGATCTCTGCACCCTGTGATCATTGTCTGCTTTAACCAGTACATCCTTACTACCCAACAACTTGAATCAATTTTATTTTTCAGTTGTGTCATGCTATCTGCAAGTCTTGGTAATATGACAAGCCCAGTAATATGTTTCTTGGATGTTGTATGTTTTGATTGGCTAAATGTTCAGCAACTTAAGACAAAGGAATGCTTGCAGATCTTCTTGAAACTGGGAGGTGGTATTATTTTATTTTATTTTATTTTTCCCTCCCCTCCTCAGATGGCTTCCTCAGTTGCTAACTAGTCTCAGATGGCTTCTCTTGTAACTTCTTGGATCTAGCTGTGAAACAAAGTCCTCAAGGTATATCCTGTGATATCTTTGACAAATGTTCTGAACCAGAGTATGCAGGTATTGAATTGATTTGCATGCCTTATGTTCATTCCAATATCTTGATTACTGCTAAGTTGGGAGTTATTAATAGTCAATTTTACAGGTGTTTTGAGGCTTTGTAGTTGTAACAAGTTCTTTGTCTCTCAGATGGTCAGTCTTATTGTACTTCTGAAAAGTAAAAGCTACCCTCTAATGATGCTGTTAAAGAGGTCTAAAGGGTTGCTCAATATAGAAAAATTCCTTTTTGGAATTTCAGCATTTGGAGTATTCAAAACAATTCTGTATGAAGTCTTGTTAAGTGGTTAGCTTCTTGTAAGCTTCCGGAATTGCAGCAGAAACTCGTATATAGGTTTTAGTGTTTTCACTGCTGGCCTTTACCCACTGTAGGGAGCAGATGAAGTCAGTGGGAAAGTTGTGATAGAGAAGTCACTATTGTACATGCCACTGTTGATGGTCCCTGAGTAGGTGTGAGACTGCACTGTTCATACTGCTTTCATGTTTCATACATTTTTTGTTTCTTGGTCCTTCATTCTCTGTTATCTTTTCTTCTTTGGAATTCTCTGTGGCTGGTTGAAGATGTGTTGACCTCACTTTGCCTTTTCTTAATCATGAGAATGAAGATTTCTCAATTCCTTTGAGAGATATTGCTAACTAGTTGCAGTTGCACGCAAGTTCTATTTCTTGGTGCTTTTTTAGTTCATTTCCTGGCAGTTTTTGTAAACACAACCACAAGCATAATGGAAGAACATTGAACTACCACACTGATGATTAATGGATGATGAAGAATTGTACACATATTGCTTAATGAAAATATATAATAAGGAAACTGAATCCTCTAAGGTAAACTGTAGAGATTTTGATATGCGGAAGTGCTTTCTGTGTATCTGGTTTGCATATAATCCTCTTTTTGCTTTTAACACCTAACCTTCTAAGGACTAAAACTCAAGAGAACGTTGAAGGTTTTCTTCTAACGAGTTGAACTCATTGCACCTTCCAATCTGAAATTGACTGAGTAAACCATGTCAATATCATCATGGTGTGCACATTCAGATTCACATCACACTTAGTTTCATTAGATGGTTCTTTTGGTATTAATGGCATTAAGTTGCCATTGACTATTAAAACAAATTATTAGCATGACACAAATGTGATGTGTTAGTGGCTTTTATAATGTGGCTTAGTCAGGGGCTCATCAAATATGCATTATGGCATGGTCCTCGGCCTCTTACATTATTGATTGTACCTTAAATTGGATGGATCTTAGGTCCCGGGTCAAACTGGTATATGTAAGAGGTGTTTAATGAATGCATTTATGTGGTCCATTTGCAAACTTTCTGTTGCATCTTGATCACAGAACCCATTTTTTAGCTTATAATAAGGCTATGTGGATACTACACAACTGAAATATAATGTGAAATTTGGAAAATAATTGTGTGCCTGTTGAAATGAATCACATATAAGGACCCATTGTTCTATTGTTTGACCTATTTTTGCTTCACCTTTGCAACAACCTAAATTCATTTATGCCTGGAAAAGGTGTGGAGGTTTCTACACCAAAGTCCACATGTATCACACAAACCCCACATCATGATACATAAATTGATGATTTTCCAGCTTTCAAGGTATTTTGGGTGGATGTTTTATTAGTCTTTGTGGCCCAATATGATTTAAAATACACATCAATTTGATGTCAAGATTGCCTTGTTGAATGACGATCTTGATAAGCCAATCTCTATGGCAGTTCCAAAGGACTCGGAAAAAAACTTCCCAATCCACAAATTGTTTCCAGATTATAAAACAATCTACATGGGTTATGTCTGATCGTCTTGAGCATGGTACCAATGCCTTGCACACATTTTGCTCTCTGTAGTTTTTCAAAGATTGCATTTGAATCTAACATTTATCTTAAAGCATAAATTGAAATGGCAGATTGACTGTATTTGTTGTCTATGTTGATAATGGGAACGTTATATACGAACAGATTCAACTCATACATGATCTTATCGATCCATGAAAGGAAGGCATTAAAGTCATTGACAAAGGTGATTTGCATTTCATTTAGGATGAGGATACACCCCGGGACCACAACAAGGGTTGGTTTTTGTTCACATAAACAAAATTCTCAAGTGGAAGTCCCTTGGCAGCAGCTTGGACACATGTTTGTCAATTAATTAATTAATTTTGAAATCCTCAAATAGAATATTCTTGAAGGTTCAATATTTTCCATATATATATATATATTTGAAAAAGAAAACCGAAAAATTGAACATTTCTGAAAATAATATTATATATATAGTGTTGAAGCTGACAAGGTAGTAGGGTATTGATCCAACATCATATGGCAAAAGTGCCATTCTATTTTTGTCGATGATGGAATGTTGTATTGAAGATAGCAATTCATTGTTTTGAAATTACAGCAAACAACTCATTTGAATAAAATTTGGTAATGCTCAAGCGATTGATAGCCTAATGTGTTGTTATTGTGCATATCTGTTTGATTCCAAATGCTCAATTTCTTGTTTATCAACATATTCAGTGAATCTAGGTCAAAATCACTTCCAAGGAGTTAAAAAGAGTATTGCATTACAAATGTGGTGCACTTGATTCTCAGCTCAATTGTCACAAGACTAAAAGATGGTGAAATCTCCACAACATGTCCATCTATCAATATGCATAATACTACATATGTCTATTATGACTAACAAAAACTGCCCATTTAGTGAAATCAGATGTTGTGTTGTACACATGGTGGATGCAACACCTATATGGGTTTCTTAGAGCTTGATTATTGTGAAGCTGAAATGAGTCATTCAAACTTTATGCCTACAAGAAGTTTGCAACAGAATAGATTCACAACACGTGTGCAACATTGTGTGTAGCAATGTATGAAGAGGCCAATGATGCATTTGTTGCTGGAGCTTTCTTGAAAATCAAGTGCTTTCTTCCATACAGAGAACTCAAAGTTTTTATGCAAGATAAAAATTCAAACTCACTTCCTCATCACTGTGGCTTGTTACATGAGCATAAGGTCCTTGATTTTATTCAAGCATTGTTGCACCAGTTGCTTCAGTTGCTGTCAACAGCAAGAGACAGAAACTTGACCACTAACAGTGGATCAAACAAAACCTTTCATGGGTGGAAGGGTAGATAATGGCTGCAATTGCATCAGGCAGTCTTAAAATTGAGCAGTATCAAAAGGAAAGAGTTGTGAAGAGACAACTCAGTTGCACCTGGTTTGAAGTGAATAATGAGGTGCATACATTTGTAGTAGTTGATAAAAAACCCATTGCAAAACAACTAAAACCTGTCCACACAGATGCAAGACTTAGATTACCTACCACAAAAGATTGTCTCTCCATGATGTGAAGGAGGAAGAAAAAGCCATTTCATTTGTGTTACCATAGCGGGAATCTGGCCATTGCATTTGGGCTTCTCAGCATACCTCCTGCTACTCCCGTTTGCATCTGCGGGCATGTGGTGATTCTCACACTTCTACCAAGTTCATGTCACAGGTAGTTGAGAACCCACTCACAGTAAGAGACAGCAATTGCTTGAGGGCAGTGATCAGACATAGGGTCCATGATTGGTAGGGGTGCTTTTCCAAGCTTACCCTAAGGGATTTCAGATGGAAGAGGTGGGATGGTGTGGCCAACTGGCCAATTTGCCAGTAGCAACTTTGTGCTCATGTTGAGTATCTTTTAAGGTAACCACTGTGGGAGCATCAACATGCATTACCATTCTTTCGAAACCAAGAGCCACCAAGGGCTTTCCCATAAGAATTGAAAGTACTTCAGTATCCCCATATTCGTCTTTGGTGTTTTCACTAATGCCTTCCTGACTGGATTGAAGTGAAAAGACCTGGGCTGGCACCACTGCTCTGACCCTGGAATAACAGGAACCCAACATCTTTCATTACCTGGATGTCCTAAGCAGGCAAACAAGAGTATAACAACAATATACAATGCAATACAAACCATACACTTATAACATCTCTAGGGACTAGGAGGCCTAGAAGTCCTGCTTAGAATCCAAAAACAAACTGCCATCCTAGCCACAACAGGCTTCTGCTACAACTCAAAATTTCAAATTCCACCCATGAGACACCTTGCCATGCAATTAAATTAGAGATGAATTCAAAGAGTCTCTGTGAACCATGTCTATGCATAGTATTATAGGGGAAATCACAGTGGATTTACACATGCATGATCTGATTACCACTAATTACAGAGATCCCCGGATTTGAAGATGAGTACAGACAAGAAACCATACCTGCAATTTAAGCTGCAGGCGTATTTCAATAGCTCTGGCTGCTGCTTAGTCTTCCCACTGTTCACAATACTCATCCAAATCAGATCTACTGAAAGTTGGTGAGAAAGTTCATGGAATAATTCTCGTGCAAAACATGTAACATAAGTTCAGAATTGGAATAAATTACTGCATGTGCAGGAACAACACCCAAAACATCCTTCTGAGAGACCACAGACCTAGTTTAAACTCAGAATCTTTTGTCTTAATGCTCTTTTTTGGAAGGAATACCTTATACCAAGTTCAGATGAAGACAAACCTGAAGCTGGGAAGGGACATGTGGATTGATGGCCCTGACCATCCAGGGCCTTTTGTACCCATCACCGCTGTTTATCATTTCACACCAAGTAGTCAGAAACCTTTTCAGGTTGGATTTAGGTTTCATATCTGTCACTATTGATGTGGTGTCAATTCCCTGTACTCAATGTGTGGCCCACACCTAAAATTGCTCTATGACCACTCATAGTAAAAGGCCAAATCAAGTGTGATCACTGACGTCTCCAAACTAATTCGTGCTTCCACCAAATCCCTATTGATTGAGCATTTGATTGCAGCATGCATAGACATACAGGAGGAAAATGGAAGTTTGAAGTGTCTGAGCAAACCATGAAATCTGTACACAAAAAGATACATGCTATCTTTCTAAGATAAAAACAGCAGATAGACTTCTGGCTTACTGTCATTAAGGAGCTCAACATGGCAAAGTGGCCTCCGGATGTCACCATTTGTTTGAACAATATCAAAACTAGTCTTATGATTCAGTGGCTTTGATGCTTCATTTTCTGAGGCCCTTTGGGTGCGAATTTTCCACCATGGTTGCCTTTGTTTATCCTCATTGATGTGAGCTTGCTGCAGTGAACAACACAGCCTTTGTTCAAACAGCTCATAGAAGTGTCCACCTTCCATGAAAAAATTGGAGCTCAGAATACAAATGAAAAAAGAAAAAATTCCATTCCTAGTTACTGACAGAAGCAGTGTAACACAGAACTCTCTTGAGAGTATTTAGATTACAAGTGGATCAGATGTGAACTCACACACAGAACTATGTGTCCCACTGATCACTGATTGAACACCTTGATCTCCTTGAACAAACTACCATATTGATTGCAGTTTTAAAAAAAGGCCTACCTCCCAGCTGCAATACAGCAAACTCAAGAAAGCATTTTGACTTTCTGCCCTGACATCTTGTTGCAGTTATCATATATGTAAACTTGAATTGAATGACTGTATCAGAAGGTGGACTCACCAGTCTGAAATCAGCTGTTCGGCTTGGAAGCCCAACTTCCTGTGCAGACCACAGTACTCATCATTTTGCTGAATGATATACATTCTCTTATGTCTTGCATTTATCCTGAGTTCTCAACATGCCTGATTATTTAAAGAAGTTCATTGATATGGCGATGACATGCAGGGAAACCTGGAAGTGATATCTTCTCTCCACATGGACAAGGTGAAGTAAACCAAAAAAGGGTTCATTGAGATACACAGCCCTAGAGAAAGGAATCCTGTGACTGAAAGAAGGGTAAGACATTTAAGCCATAATCCAGGATGGGTCATGGGTCTGCCACACCTTAATGCCATGATCACACGCCTCCTTGCTATTAACCAACACTCTTGATGCCCACCTGACATTTTGGGATATCAAGTTTGTCAACCATGTCAGTCATCAGACATAAGGGCTAATGCTAGTCTTCAGGGTTTAACATGGCCAAAATGGGTAACCTGATATCTCAATTAACTTCATGCTCAGATACTTGACAGGGTAGAGATTGTCTTTAGTAGTTGTGGCCAATCAAATACCCATGTCAAAGAAAGGGGTTGCCTATGCATCTTAACAGCCAATCTCAAGAGGCCAGTTTCCTTCATCGATAAGATGATGACTCAGGAGCAATGAATATAAGAGAGTACACCCTGACTCCTTTTCAATAGAAAACAAAGAAACTCAGTATTAGAAAGAGCACTTACGCGCATGAAGTAGGTGGGTTCCAGACAATACCTGCAAGCACCACCATCTATGCATGCATGGACAATCAAACAGAGTGTGCAACATACACATCTTATCGAAATGTGATGTAAAGCATTTGAAGCAATTGACCACACATTCTCTATTTTGAATGTTGCTCACAGCTGTAATGCCAGTTCAGGACATGGCAAGAAGGACAAAGGTTGAGCTCAGCTGTCATGAGTTGTCCAGTATGCATAGAAGATTGGATTTTATGGACAGGTAATCCCATACCTCATCAAAGATGCCTGCTGGACTTGAATCATAATGAGCCAAATAGAGGCCTCCTAATGTGTATCTGCACCCCAATCCTTGTCAGTCACAATCCCTGGACTGGACTACTCACACAAAGCTGGACAATAGAACACAGTTGTACATGAGCTTTAACCAAATGTCTGTGTGTAAGCTGTTGGCATCCATGAATAATTTGTTCAAGCAGAGGTTGATGTGGGTTTTACAAAAACAGGTACAATATTGTGCATGGATCTACAAAACTGAGAATGGAGATTGCCACAAAAGAAGGGTTAAAGAAACAAGAAATGCACCCGAATGCTTGTACCAATTTGAGTTCAGGTGGAATGAAGTGGCGAGCGACTTCGGCCTTCACTAAATGCAATTGATACAGAGCCCTGCAAAACTGATCAAGATTCTTTGAGATTGCAAGTCTTCTTGAGATCTCAAACAGAACAGCTTCAGAGTTTGAGACATGCCACAATAATAGGATTGAAGCCAAATGAAGAAACATCTGAATGACTGCACCATCTGAAAACATTTTGACAGGAGATTCATTGAACTGAAAGGTATGAGATCCATGACTGCCCAGTGGCCCACCCAAAAAATAAATCCTGACAACAAAACCTCGAACAGATTCTCAACATCTTGTATTTGATTAAAGATACATGCAAAATGTCCAAATTACAAAAAGGCAGAGGAATGCAGCTTCAGAGTCTGAGGCACACAACAATAATAGGATTAAAGCCAAATGAAGAAACATCTGAAATTCGAATGGCTGTACCATCTGAAAAACACTTCAACAAATGATTCATTACACTGAGAAGTATGAGATCCCTGGCTGTGACAAAAAACCTGACAACAAAACCTTGATTGGATTCTCAACATATAGTATTTCACTACATCTATACGAGACATTGGAATTGCAAAAAGGCAGAGGAGAACAGCTTCAGAGTTCAAGCCACACAACAACAACAACAACAATAATAGATTGGAGCCAAATAAAACAACAACAACAACAAAACTTCACTGGCATCTGAAGACACTTTGGCAAAAGATTCATTGAACTGACAAGTATGAGATCCCTGGCTGTGACCAAAAAAAAACCGTGACAACAAAACCTCAACCAGATTCTCAACAAATAATGTTTCATAAGATATAAACGAGACATCGGAATGGCGGAATGGCGGAGGAGAATAGCTTCAGTTCCAGTCACTAAACAACAATAGATTGGAGCCAAATGAAAAAACAACAAAAACTTCACCAGCATCTGAAAACACTTCGGCAAAAGATTCGTTGAACTGAGAAGTATGAAATCCCTGGCAATGACAACCCCCCCACCAAAAAAAAAAAAAAAAAAAAAAAAAAAAAAAAACAAAAAAAAAAAAACGGAGAGAGAAACAAAAAAAAAAAAAAAAAAAAAAAAAAAAAAAAAAAAAAAAAA
>Ga0116231_10010502_pt1 | contig 14869 bp, 14 predicted proteins | sample S1TSphgellanicum_2_FD_89695 | JGI IMG/M metagenome (GOLD analysis project Ga0116231, IMG submission 89695) | Host-associated microbial communities from peat moss isolated from Minnesota, USA - S1T2_Fd - Sphagnum magellanicum MG | ecosystem: Host-associated > Plants > Peat moss > Unclassified...
CGGCTTCGCCGACCGCACGCGGGTCGCGTCGCTCGCCGACGCGGCGTTCGCGCACTCGATCGACACGATTGCCGGAGCCTTCATGCGGCTGACGCGGGCCGCCGCCCCGCATCTGGGCAAATCAGGCGACGGGCGGATCGTGGCCGTCAGCAGCTTTGTCGCCCACGTCTATCGTATTGACGTGCCGCTGTTTCCCGCCTCGGCCGCCGCGAAAGCGGGGTTGGAGGCGCTGGTACGGGCGCTGGCGATCGAACTGGCCGCCTCGGGCGTTACGGTGAACGCCGTCGTGCCAGGCTTTATCCGCAAGGATTCAGGCGCGCACGCGGCGATTGATCCGGCGGTTCTGCACCGGCAGGTGGCGGCGATCCCGCTGGGACGCCTCGGTCTGCCCGACGACGTGGCGGCGGCGATCGCCTGGTTTGCCTCAAAGGAGGCGGGATACGTGACCGGTCAGGCCCTGCATGTCAGCGGCGGCCTGGTCATATAGGGCCTGTCGAACAATAGCCGACCCAATACATGCGTCGTCATTGCGAGCCGAAGGCGAAGCAATCCAGCCCATCCGCCGCACCGCCATCGAATAAAGTCGAGAGGAAAGACTTCGAGTTTTGGCAAAACCGAGATGCCGCATCACTAGATTGCTTCGCCTTCGGCTCGCACTGACGGTGGGAAGCTCGAACCAATTATTGGTGAGCAGGACCTTAGTCGCCGGATCGCGTGCCGAATCGACTTTCAATAGCCGCCGTTCGACACCGTGACCGTGATCTGAGGATTCGTCGACGGGAGTGGAACGATCGTGGCGAAGGATGCCAGACCCGAGCTCGCGAAATTGTAGGAGATCGCGACGCTGAACAGATTGGCGTTCGCGGCCGCGGGAAACGACAGGCTCATGTTCGATGTCGTGAGCAGCGGCGCGTAGGAATTGAAGATCCGGTCCACCGCAGTGGTCGCCAGGGTTTGCCGCTCCGTCGAGGACATGCCGGCGAGCGACGCGCGTGCCCCTTCGGATGCGGCCTCGGTAACGGCGATCCATGTCGCGAAGAAGATCCCGTAAATCACGGCACCGTAGATCAGGACAAACAGGATCGGCGCAACGAGGACGAATTCCACGGCTGCCGTGCCGCGCCGGTTTCGAGACAGGCGCGCCAGCATCCGTCGGAATGCGCCGCCATGCCCGCGGCTCCGCATGTTCCCGCTCTCCCTCCCGCTATCCAATGAAGCAATCCGTTCCTTGCTTGTGTGAACGTTTCGTCTCTGAGATTTGCCCATAGCCGCTAATCCACAATCGCCGGAACGCCGCAGCGTATCCCGGTCGCCATCACGTCCATGTAACCCACCTGCACGCCGAGCGCAGCTGCGACGTTGTCGATCACCGTGTCGAGCAGCGGCGCGATCGTGGTCGACAGCGTGCTCGTGACGCTGGAGGTCAGGCTCGTTAGAAAGCCCACCGGCAACGAAATACCCGCCACGGCCACAGTGATCTTCGAGTTGGTCTGCGATGCCAGCGACGAAGCCAGCGTGCTGGTGGTCGTCGAGAGGACATCCGTGCTCGAAATGCGCTTCACGGTCTGGTTGGTCACATCGGTTTGGGAGAAACTCAGCGACGTCGGTCCGCCGGAGCCGACAGTGACGGTCATCGGAACCACGACGTTGGTCGTCAGCACTGGAAGGCCCAGCAACGTGATCGCCACATGGGTGGTCAGCGTGGTGGTGATGGTGGCAAGGCCGGTGGTTCCCTTGACCGTCATGGTCGCGTCGGTCGCCGGGTTCGCGCCGCACGAAATCGAGGTCAGCTGCGCGGTTCCGTATGCGATGGTCACGGTGGTCGGCATGGACAGCGACAAGGAGGCGGACGCGACCCCGAGATTGATGGCGGACGGCGTCACCTGAACGCCCAGCGTCAGGTTCACCTGCGACGTGGTCGCGCCGGTGCCGACATAGCCCACGCCACCGCCGGGGAACGCGGTCTGCGTGGGCGAGCCCGCCGTGGACGCGACGGTCAGGCTTGCCAGGCCGGGCAGGCCGAGGCCGGACGTCGGAACGGTCACGGAATTGGAGCCGTTCGCGAGCTGGATCGCGGCGCTTGCCACCTGGAAGGCGTTGACCGACGCGGCGAGCGCCGTGGGGGCGGCGTTCGCGCCGGTGGCCGAGGAAGCCGCCGTCTCCCAGGCGCTGGCGTTGAGCAACTGACCCATCTGCACCGAGGGGGAACCCGGCACCGCCGTGTTCAGCAGTTGCAGTCCCGCAAGGGCATTGGCGGAGGCGGTGGTCACGGTCCCGGCCTGGTTGAGCGCGGTGATTTCGGCCTGAAGCACCGTGCCAAGTCCCGCCGAGGCGCTGGCGAGACCCCCGATCGTGGCGACATTCACCTTTGCGTTGGTGGCGACGGGACCGAGAAAGTTCAGCGCGTTGATCTGCGTGTTGGCGAGGCCGTCGTAATCGACGGCGGACAGCGAAAGGCTGGTGCCGAGCATTCCGCCGAGCACGCCGTTCAGCAGCGGCGAATTGGCGGTGCTGGCGCTGATCAGACCGGTGCCGATGATGAATCCGGCCTCGTCCATGCCGACGGCGACCGATGTCGAGGAAATCGACTGGCTGCTGGCGCCGTGGGTGATGGCCGGGGAGAAGAAGTAGGGCGATTGGATGTGAACGTTGCTTTGGACCGCGTTCGGTACCGGACCAGTGTAGACACTGGCCGAGCAGGTGGCCGCGCCCGGCGTGAACCGCGCGGACGGCGCGATCGAGGGGTCCGGGCAATAGGTGCCGGGGACGACACTGTCGATCACCGCATTGGGATAACCGTTGCCCGACAAGGCGTTGGAGACGATCGTCGTCAGACCCGACGTGGTCGGCGTGGTCCCGTAGGTCTGGGTCTGCACGATCGGGATCACCGCCGCCATGGCAGCCACATCGTTGGCTGATTGCAGGCTGCGACGGTCGTGCGAGAGAGACCCCACATCCACGGTTAACGCGGCGCAACCGATGACAACCGTCAGGATGATGGCCGCGAAAATGAGGACGTTCCCATTCCGGTCAGCAAGCAGAGATTTCCCTGTTCGGGGGCGTCTACGCAATATTCCCTCTAGGAATCGGTTTGCGCGCGATGCGACCGGGCCGTTCCGCGGATCAGCGACGATGGGGATCGAGAGGCGTGTCCGATACCTCACGGGATACGGTTCCTTACAGAAAACAAATTGAGCGGCGTCACACTGGACGGGACGCATCCTATAACATGAGATTAATCCCGTGCCCACTTATTGAGACAGAAATGGGATGCTCCTGACAATGTTAATAGAGATGTGGGCGGTGCGGACCGTGTCGATTTGTTCGTTTGTCGCGAATTGTTGGCCGCGCAAGCGAGTCAAAGCCAGTCAGACCCACCTTTCAGTGGACCTCTTATATGGTCCGATGAGTCATGGCGTGGATTTCGGTAAGACAAAGATAGCGCGCTTGATGGACGGGATGATGGCGGCATGCCTGATATACCGGGTATTGCTTGTGCGTCAGCGGCAACAGTAAGATTTTAATTCTGAATTATTTGACTGTTAATTGTCATGCTTTTTTCGTTAATATTTCGTTTGGATTGGCAGCGACCTCGAACGGAGGCGCCGCCAGCCCGGGAAAGGCTCAGAAGCCCGCTCAAAAGCTCTCTGGAGGGATCACGTTCTGCGGCTGGTTGGACAAGAGCGCCGCCGCCATCGTCTCGGCCGATTTGCGCCTGATGTCGGCCCATGCCTCCGGGGTGTGGAACGCCGCATGCGGCGTGACCACCAGGCGCCCCATCAGCCAGGGCTCGCGGGCGCGATAGGCGCGCAGCAGGTCGGGCACGGGGTCCACCGGCGGCTCCACGGGGATCACATCGAGGCCGGCCCCCGCGATCGTGCCTTCCCGCAGCAACGTCTCCAGCGCGTCGAGGTCCAGGATCGGTCCGCGCGCGGTGTTCACCACCACCGCCCCGGCGGGAAGCAGCGAGAGTTCGCGCAGGCCGATCATATGGCGGGTCAGCGGCGTCAGCGGCGCGTGGATGCTGAGAATGTCCGACTGCGCCAGCAGATCGTCGAGGGTGCGGGCCCGCTTGACCCCGAGCGCGAGATCGGACCCGTTCGGCAGGTTCGGGTCGAAGAACACGACGCGGAAGCCGAACGCCTTCGCCCGCAGGGCGACGGCGGTGCCGATGCGCCCGAGCCCGACGATGCCGAAGGTCTGCACGTCCATCCGGCGGACCAGCGGCGTGGTGATCGGCGCCCACTCCGCCGGCGGATCGGCCCGCTGCGTCTCGTGGTAGAGGAACAGCCCGCGCCGCAGCGCCAGCGCCATGGCGATGGCGTGGTCGGCGACCTCCATAGTGCCGTAATCCGGCACGTTGCAGATCATGATCCCGCGCGACGCGGCGGCCGCGCGATCCAGCCGGTCGTACCCCACACCCATGCGCACCACCGCGCGCAGCCTGGGGAAACGGGCGAGATCCTCGGCGGACGCCCAGTGGCGGAAGATCATCAGACCATCGACGTCGGCGCAGGCTTCGTCCGACAAATCCGAGAGCAGACCGACATCGGTCATGCGGATGATGGCGTCGGGTCCGAACACCTCACGCTCGACGGTGTCGTCGGCGTACATGGCTTCGGGATAGAGGATGGTGGTCGGCATGGGTTTGGTCGTTTCCTCAGCGGTTCGGCGGGGACGGTTCGGCGGGTTGCCGGGCCTGGGCGCCGCGCGCAGTCTCCGCCGCAACCAACGCGTCACCAAGAGGGAAGCTGAAAGTCCATGAACGGCGCCGAAAGCCTGGTCCATACGCTGCTCGCCTGCGGCATCGACACCTGCTTCGCCAATCCCGGCACATCGGAGATGCATTTCGTCGCCGCGCTGGACCGCGTGCCCGGCATGCGCTGCGTGCTGGGCCTGTTCGAGGGCGTGGTGACCGGCGGGGCGGATGGTTACGCGCGCATCGCCGGCAAACCCGCCGCGACGCTGCTGCATTGCGGCCCGGGGCTCGCGAACGGCTTGGCCAATTTGCACAACGGAAGGCGCGCGCACACCATGATGGTGAATTGCGTGGGTGACCAGGCGACCTACCATCGCCCGCTCGACGCGCCGCTGACCGCCGACACCGAGGGGTTCGCGCGCGCCGTTTCCGGCTGGGTGCGCACCGCGACGCGCGCCCGTGATGTCGGCCGCGATGCCGCCGTGGCGACCCAGGCCGCCATGACCGCGCCGGGCACCATCGCGACGCTGATTCTGCCGTCGGACACATGTTGGGACGATGGCGGCGTGGTGGCGGCGGCCCTGCCGGTGCCGCCTCCGTCCGCGACCCCGCCGCAGCGCATCGCCGAGATCGCCCGGTTGCTGCGAACACAAAAGAACGTGCTGATGATCCTCGGCAACGGCGCCCTGCGGGCGGGGGCGCTCGCGGACGCGTCGCGGATCGCGGCGGCCACCGGGGCGAAGCTGTTGGCCCAGCAATCCAACAACCGGATCGAGCGCGGACGCGGGCGGCACCCCATCGAGCGCGTGCCGTATTTCGGCGGCCCGGCGCTGGCCGCCACCAAGGGCACCGAGCATGTGGTGCTGGTGGGCGCCCGCAAGCCGGTGGCGTTCTTCGCCTATCCCGGTCAGCCCGGATACCATGTGCCCGAGGACGCCACGGTGCATGAACTCGCGCGGGTGGAACACGATCTTTCGGCGGCGCTTCGCGCGCTGGCGGACGAACTCGGCGCCCCGGCGGTGCCACCGCCGGTGTTGCCTCGCGCCGAACCCGCGAGCGGCGCGCCGACCGGCGAGGCGGTGGGCCAATCCCTGGCCGCGCTGCTGCCGGAGGACGCGATCGTGGTGGATGAGAGCGTCAGTTTCGGACGCGGCCTGTTCCCGCTCACCCACGCCGCCGCGCCGCATGACTGGCTGGCGTTGACCGGCGGGGCGATCGGCGACGGATTGCCGATGGCCACCGGAGCCGCAGTTGCCGGGAAGGGACGGCGCGTGGTGACGCTGCAGGCCGACGGCTCGGCCATGTACACCATTCAGGCGCTGTGGACGCAGGCGCGCGAGCGGCTCAACGTCACCACCATCATCCTCGCCAACCGCAAATACGCCATTCTGCTGAACGAGCTGGCCAATGTCGGGGCGAATCCCGGCCGCACCGCGCTCGACATGCTCGACCTCGGCAATCCGGATCTCGATTTCGTCCGCATCGCGTCGGGGCTTGGCGTCGAGGGCGCGCGGGCGGAGAACATGGCCCAGTTCAACGACCTGTTCGCCCGCTCGGTCACGCGGGACGGGCCGTTCGTGATCGAACTCATGGTCGCTTAGCGCCGCCGGAACCCCGCATCTCCCGGATCGCCGAAGCCGGGACCCGAGCCGGGGCCGGGGGACGTGGCGCCGTTGAACCCGTTCGGGCCGTTGAACGGTGCCCCGGATGGGTCGTTGGCGCCATTCTGTGGCGGCGGCTCCGCGCCGGTTCGCTGGCTTGACTGTCCGACCCTTCGCATGTCGCGGCCGGTCTGGCCGCCGCGTGCCCCACCACGGCCGTCAAACCGGTGATCGGGGGTCGGCGCCGGCTCGAAACGCTCCGACTGGCGCGGCGCTATCAGATCGCGAGCCGAGCCCGGCGGCATACCCCCCTGGCGAAGCGACGTGACGGCGAGGGATCCGTCGCCAGCGCGGCGGAACTCGGCCACCGCGCGAGATGGCGCGAACCCTTCGATGCCACCCGGGGCGCGCAAATCGAGCCTTGGCCCAAGCCGCAGGCGCCCGCCGACCAGCGTGGCGTATCCCTCGACCACGAACGAGTCCACGCCCGGGCCGAAATAGCCGACCGGGTCGATCAGCAGCAGGTCCGGGTCCAGCGTATCGGCATAGAGGATGCCGTCGCTGTAGCGCCCGACGGCGGTGACGATCGCGCCCGGCGTGACGATCAGGCCGCTGGCCACGCCGGTGGCCGGCCGCACCTCCAGCGCGCCGATGCGCAGGACGCGTCCCTCGCGCAGCAGCAGCCCATGCACCAGCACTTCACCGGGCGCGCGGCGGTCGATGCGTGTGGCGACGATCTCCCCGCCGAGCGCGCGCAGCCCACTGACGGCGAGCCAATCCCCCACCTTGACCGGAACCGCGCCCCAGGTTTGGGCACCAACGATGACGCGCTGACCCGCCACGCGCAGCACGCCATCGGCACCGACCTCCTCGACCGGACCGGAGACCTCGTGACGGATGACGATCCGGCGGGCGCGCAGCGCGTCGGCCGCTCCGGCTGCCTCGACGGCCGTCAACTGGCCGGCCCGCAGCGTCGCCGGCGAGGCGGGCGCGCCGTCCATGATAACGGGCACGTCATTTGCGAACGCGACTTCCCGTCCGCTGAGGCAAATGCTCGCAAAGCCGGTGACGACGCCGACGATCCCGGTGCCCCCGATGCCGCGATCCGCCTCCAGCATCGGGGCTGGTGCCGGGGCCGCGCGGATGCCGGTGCCGCCGATGCCGCGGTCCGCGATCTGATCGGGCGCCGGCGCGTTCGGCTCGCCATCGGGGCCGGCACGGCACGATCCCAGATCCGCCGGCAACGTGGTAGCCGAAACCGGCGCGGCCGGCGGAACGGCGCTCGTGAGCGTGGGCCGGATTGGCGAACACCCCTCCAGCAGCGCCAGGAGACACCACGTCAGGCGGCGCATGCGCTAGGCGTCTCGCGAGTTGGCCGGCGGTTCGTCATCGTCGGCACTATAAACATAGACACCGATATTGACCCGCCGGGTGGGAACCACGGTCTCCGGCGGCAGGGCGGCCCGCTCCGCGTCGTCGGCATCGGCGATGGCCGTGGCGGCGCGGTTGAGATCGAGCAGCATCGCCTGCGCCGCTTGCCGCCCCGCCGCCTCCAGCCGCGCCGCGGCGGCCGGGCTGAGCCGGTCGTAATGCACGCTGCGGTCGAGAAACGGAGCCGGACCGGCCGAGGCCACGTTGGCGGACGCGGCGGCGACATGGTCGTGCAGATTGCGGGCGAAGTAGAACGCCTGCGCCTCCTGCCCCTGGTGCGGCAGAAACGCGTCCACGTTCAGGCGGACCTTGTCGTCCGCCTCCAGCGACGCGATGCCCTGGCTCAGCCATTCGTCCAGCACCGCGCGGGCGCGCACGTCGCGCGTAACGGATGCCACCAGCGCCTCGAATGAGGGAGCGGGGCCGCTGCGCGGAAGCGTCAACGGTTTGTTGAGGTGATCGATATACAGCGACGACCCAAGCCATCGGCCAACGATCGCGCTACTCCGCGTGACGATATCAGGCTCGGCTCCGCCGGCGTCAGGTGAGCGCTGGCGGCGGATTTCCTTGCGGTGGATGCCGGTCAGCAGGCTCACCCGGCTGTCGGTGCGGGCCTTGGGGTCGGTCAACATGTCGCTCAGCGCCACCTCGACGAAAAGGCCGCGCACCATGTCGGCGAACACGGGGAAGGTGATGCCGCTCTGGATTAGCAACCGCACCAGCGGCCGCAGCAGGCGCGCGAGGGGGCGCATCAGCAGGTCGGGTGGGGGCGGGCGGGGCCGATCGGGGGACGGGTTGGAAATGGGAGTCATCCTGCGCGTGGCGAGGTTGTAGCATCCCCGCTTCGTGGGAAAAAGGCCCACAAGCAGCAAATCCGGTTGACGTGGGAAAAACTCCCACGCATCTTGTGGCAGCGATGCATCTCACTGACCGAGGATTCGTGCCGATGACAGCGATCGTTCCCTTCCCCTCCGCGCCCGCCTCTTCCATGGCGCAATCAGCGGCAGGGTCGCTTTCGGCAGGTGCGCTCGTGGAATGGGACGAGCGGGGTCACGAGACGACGGACGAAGACACCTCGTTCCGCCAGCTCCGGCACCAGACGAAGAACGCGCTGCAGCGAATCCTCTGCCATGTCGCGACGCAACCGGGTCTGTCCGACACGCCGGCCGGGCGGACCCTCGCGCGCGATCTGGAACGCCGCATCCAGCTGGTCGCCGCGATTTCCGATGCGTTGTTCGGCTTCACCAGGGCGCCGGACCCGCTGGAGCGGCGCCTGGTGTCCCTTGGTCGCGGGGTGGTGGAGCTGCTCTGCGATCCCGGTCAGCTGATCACTGTCGATGTGACGGTGACGGGCGCCTGCCCGCGCAAGCTGGAGGGGATCATCGTGCGGGTTGCGCATGAGCTGATCGGCAACGCGGTGAAGCATGGGATGCATGTCCGCATCGTCGGCCGGATCGAGGTGCGGGTGGACACGATCGGACAGACGACGACGCTGACCGTGTCCGACGATGGCTGGGGCTATTCCAACCAACCCGTTCCCGGCGAGGGACTCGCCGTCGCGGGCAGGCTGGCGGAGCCCTATGGCGGGACCCTCGAAATGCGCCGCGATCGCGATCGGACGCATGTTTCGCTCGCGCTCACCGCCGCGCGGCATCCCGTGGCGCGCATGGGGATGAGCTGAGCCACTCAGGCCAGGTCGTGCCAGCGCAGAGGAACAACCTCACGCCTGTGCCACGCCGAGACGATCCGGACCCTGAGCATGCGTTCGGCGCCTGCCATGTCGGCGGTCGGGTTCCAGACGATTTCCACATCGCCCTGGAGGTGCAGGACGGTTCCGCTCGCGAAGTCGAGAAACAGCAGCGCCGCGCGGGGATCGAGCAGAAGATTGCCGAAGCTGTTGAAGTAGCGGTTGCCGCGATAGTCCGGCACCTCCAGCACGTCACCGGTCAGCCGGACGAAGCCGGCCGGGCCGCCGCGATGCGAGATATCTGCTCCCCCTCGCGGGCCGGCCCCGCCGCCGCTGGCGGTGGCGAGGAAGAACGTGTCCGCGTCCGCGATCTGCCGCCGCGCGTCGCGATCAATCCCCGCCAGATGTTCGACCTCGCCAGGCGCCCGCGATGCGGTCTCCCACTGTCGCGGCCGGATGTATTTGGGACAATTCCCGAAGCTCTGGCGCACCGCAACGCGAAGGCCGCGCCGATCGCCGTTCGCGATGACGCCGTTGGCCCGGTTGCGGCGACGGGTGGCGAAATCGAGCCCGAGTAGACCTATCTCCGCGCCCGGTGCCAGATGCGCCGCCGCTGGATCGCCGGCGTCGCGCAGCGCGGCGATGTCGAGCGTGGCCGGATCCGGCGAGGACACGAAACCCGGCGCGCCTGACAGGATCGTCGCGACCGGCCAGCCCGCCGCGTCGGTCGTCGCGGCCAGGAGGAACGGAAGCTGGGCGAAGAACAACCGGTGCTGGTCGGGCATCGTGTCGCGGATCGGCGCGGTGCGGGGACCGCCGCCCGCGAGCGCCTGCGCCGCCCGCTCGCCCGGATGGAAGACGCTTTCGGCGCGGGGAAGCGATGTGCCGTGAAGGATCGTGGCTGTGTCGGACATGGTGGCTGCCTTCTCCGGGTGATCGGATGCCAGCAATGAAATCCTTTCGCTGACTGGTGCAAAGCCAGCTAGGTTGCACGAGTCTCTTTCGGAAATCGGAAGAATGATGTCGATCCGCTTCACAACGTCACTATCTGCCGCGGGCATCCCTCCCCTAACCCCTCCCACAAGGGGAGGGGAAAAATTTGCCTTACTTCTCCCCTCCCCTAGCGGGAGGGGCGTGGGAGGGGGCGGGCCGAGACTCCATGTAATTTAGAGTCGGAATGACATGGACCGGCTGGATGAGCTGACGATCCTCGTCGCGGTTCTGGACGGCGGCAGCTTGGCGGCGGCGGCGCGGCGGTTGCGGCGGTCGCCGGCGGCGATCACCCGCGCGCTGGCCGCACTTGAGGAACGCGCGGGCGCGCGACTGATCGAGCGCACCACGCGCCGCCTGCGCGCCACCGAGGCCGGGCGGGTTCTGGCCGGCCAGGCCCGCGCGATCCTCGCCACCTACGGCGAAGCGATGCGGCTGCCGGGCGAGAGCACCAATTTGCGTGGCACGTTGCGGGTGACCGCGCCGCTGCTGTTCGGGCGACGCCACATCTCGCCGATCGTCGGCGAATTTCTGGACGCGCATCCCGATCTGCGCGTGGACCTCGTGCTCGCGGACCGCAACCTCGATCTGATGGAGGACGAAATCGACGTCGCCGTGCGTATCGGGCGGCTCGCCGATTCGTCCATGGTCGCCCGTAAAGTCGGCGAGGTGAGGCGCATGCTGGTGGCGAGCCCGGGCTATCTGGCCGCGCATGGCACGCCACGCACACCAGGCGATCTCGCGGACCACCAGGTGATTTTCACTTCCGCGCGCCCCGGGCCCTTGGAGTGGCGCCTGCGTCAAGCGGGGCGGGACATCCCCGTGCGTCTCGCGCCAAGGCTCATCGTCAACGAGGTCGAGGCAACGCTCATGGCCGCCCGCGATGGTCGTGGCATCGCGTGGGCCCTGTCCTATCAGGTCGCGGACGATCTCGATTCGGGCTCACTCGTGCGGCTGCTCTCGCACAACGAGCCGGCGCCTTATCCGGTGCATCTCGTGGTGCCCGGCGGACGGCACATGCCACCCAGGGCCCGCTTGTTCCTCGACCACGCCGCGAAGCTGCTCGCGCGGCTCGATGTCCTGCGCCCGCCCGCGTGAGCCGCCTTGAGACGTAACGCCCTGGGCACGGCTGGCGAAGTTCCACGCACCGGCCCATCGTGACATCGCCACCCCATGCTGGAGAATTCCCATGAGACACGCGTCGAAGCTCGCTCTCGCCGGCATCCTGTGCGCGGGCATCTCGGCCACGATTCCGGCCCATGCCGCGACGGAAGCGCCGTTCACCCAGGCGGCGTTCGATGCCTCGGAACAGGCCGGCAAGCCGATCCTGGTCCATATTGAAGCGCCATGGTGCCCGACCTGCGCGAAACAGCGTCCTATCCTGGCCGCGCTGGAGGCGGAGCCGGCCTACGCGGACCTGATCGTCTACAAGGTCGATTTCGACCATCAGAAGGACGTGGTGCGGGCCTTCGGGGCGCAGATGCAGAGCACGCTGATCGCCTTCCACGGCAAGGCCGAGGAAGCCCGTTCGACCGGTGACACGAACGCCGCCTCCATCGCGGCGCTGGTCGCCAAAACCAAGGGCTGACGGCGTGACGATGGGGGTCGGTGGCATCGGCCTCGGCTTCGCCGCCGGCGTGCTGTCGATCCTGTCGCCCTGCGTCCTGCCGCTGATACCGCTGGTTCTCGCTTCCGCCGCCGCGAGCCATCGCTGGGGCATGGGCGCCCTGGCGGCCGGCTTGGTGGTGTCGTTCGTGGCGATCGGCCTGTTCGTGGCGACGATCGGCTTCTCGCTCGGCCTCACCGGCGATGTGTTCCGTTTGATCTCCGCGGTCATGCTGGTGCTTCTGGGGCTGACGCTGCTCAGTTCGGCGTTGCAGGCGCGGTTCGCGTCCGCGCTGGCGGGTGTCGGAAATGCCGGCAACCGGCTCGCGGCCCGCGTGGCAGCGCCGGGTTTGCCGGGTCAGTTCCTGGTCGGCATTCTGCTTGGAGCGATCTAGAGCCCATGCGTGGGCCCGACGCTCGGCGCCGCATCGGTGCTGGCCGCGCAGGGCAAAGATCTCGCGGGCGTTGCCGTCGTGATGGTGGCATTCGCGGCCGGCACGGCGCTGCCGCTGCTCCTGATCGGGTCACTGTCACGCGCCACGTTGCGCCGGTGGCAGAGCCGGATGGCGGGCGCCGGCCAGTGGGGAAAACACGCCCTGGGCGCGACCGTGCTGGCGGTCGCCCTACTCATCCTCACCGGGGCCGACCACCAGGTGGAGACGTATCTCGTCGATGTCTCGCCGGCCTGGCTGACGGATTTGACGACGCGGTTCTGAACCGCGCCGCCGCTCATCGGCTTGGCTACGGCGTGCGGATCACCTTCGCGGGATCCTCCCCATAGGGCGGCGAGTAGATCACCAGCAGCTTGATCCGCTCGGTGAGGACCTTGATCGAATGGAACACCTGCGCGGGGAAGAACATCATGTCTCCGGCGCGCACATGATGGTCCACGCCGTCGATCCCGGCGATAGCCTCGCCCTCGATGATGTAGACCGCCTGCTCCAGATCGGGATGCGCATGCGCCGGGGACCCCTCGTTGCGTTCGATGTCGCCCAGCGCGATTTCCAGATACTTCGCGCCGTTTACGTTAGGGCCGATGAGGCGGTAATTCTTGGTGCCGGTGTGGTTCGCCGGGCTGTAGGGCTCCACATCGCCCGGACGGATCACGTAGGGCGATTTGGTGGCTGTCATGCTCATGGGGCGTTGTCCTTCGATCGAAGCCGGTTTCAATCCAGCAACGCCGGGCTGGTGCCGTCGGGAACGGTCACGGGGCTGACCCGCCCATTTCGCGCGACCAGATAGAAAGTGGTCGCCATCGCCATCGCGAGCAGGGCGAACACGCCGAGACCGACGCGGGAATCGCCGCTCATGTCGGCGAGTTTGCCGATGATCGAGGGTGCGACGAAGCCGCCCAGAACGCCGATCGAACTGATGGTGGCGTATCCGCCGGCCGTTGCCGCGCCGGTGAGGAAGGTGGGCGGGATCGTCCAGAACGGCGCGGTGAAGGCGAGCGTGGCCGAGAACGCGATGACGATCGCGGCGATCCGCGCCGTCGGGTCGGTCATCAGCACGGAGGCCAGCAAGGCCGCGCCACCGAGGAAATTCGCGAAGGCGGCATGGCCGTAGCGCTCACGCCGGGCATCCGAGCGCCGCCCCCACCAGATGACCGCCACCAGAGCGAAGGCGCTCGGTAGCGCCGCCACAAACCCTGCCTGTAGATTGGTCATGCCGAAGCTTTTCAGAATCTGCGGCAGGAAGAACAGGATGCCGTTCAACAGGCAGACATTGGTGAAATAGGTGGCGGCCAGAAACCAAACACGCCCATTGATCAACGCGCTCCAGGGCGAGTGCGCCTTCTTCGGGCCGGCTCCGTGTTTTTCGCTTTCGAGCGCGCCGGCCAGCCAGTCCCGCTCCCCGGCGGGCAGCCATTTGGCCTTCGCCGGCCCATCCTGGAGGAACACGAGACAGAGCGGCGCGAGGATGATCGCCGGCGCGCCTTCAAGGATGAACAGCCACTGCCAGCCTTTCAGCCCGGCAAATCCGTCCAGCGACAGCAGTGCGCCGGAGAGCGGCGAACCGATCAGCCCGCTGATCGCCACCCCTGCCATAAATAGACCAACGATCCGGCCGCGATAGGCCGCCGGAAACCACAGCGTGAGAAAGAACAGCACGCCGGGAAAGAACCCCGCCTCCGCCGCGCCGAGCAGCAGGCGCATGACATAGAAGCTGTTCTCGCCCACGACGAACGCCATTCCGGCGGCGCATATGCCCCAGGTGAGCAGCACGCGGGCGATCCAGCGCGTGGCACCGAATTTATACAGCATGAGGTTCGAGGGGATCTCGAACACGCAATAGGTCAGGAAGAACAGCCCCGCGCCGAACCCGTAGACGCCCTGCGTGAAGCCCAGATCGCGGTTCATCTCCAGGCCGGCGAAACTGACGTTCACGCGATCGAGGAAGGAGATGAAGTAGCAGACCAGGAGGAACGGAATGATCCGCATGGTCACGCGCCGGATGGTCTGCCGCGCGGCTGGATCGGCGGGGTGCGTCGCGCCGATGCTTGAGCTGTCCAGTCTGGCCATCCGTCCCTCTTTCGGCACCTGAGGTGCTCTCGGTTCCAACATGAAAACAACGCCGCAGCGAAACTTCATCCGCTCTCGCGAAACAAGACCAGGGGTGGCCTGTTGTCAAGCAGGGATGACCCGGCGCTGCCACGTCGTCATTTCGAGCCGCCCTTGCGGCGAAGCAATCCAGAAGTTCCGCACAGGCGTTAGTGCCGTCCCTCTTGATTGCTTCAGCCAAGCGGCCTCGCAATGACGGAGTGTATCGATTTCAATGACGCCGGCGCGGGCCGATATGAAGGTTAAGGCAGCGAACTGGTCTAATGCCTGTAGTCCGGCTCCTGCCGGTCCAGCA
>Ga0116231_10010504_pt1 | contig 14864 bp, 10 predicted proteins | sample S1TSphgellanicum_2_FD_89695 | JGI IMG/M metagenome (GOLD analysis project Ga0116231, IMG submission 89695) | Host-associated microbial communities from peat moss isolated from Minnesota, USA - S1T2_Fd - Sphagnum magellanicum MG | ecosystem: Host-associated > Plants > Peat moss > Unclassified...
AACCCGGTTTTGTGGCCGGGTTTTCCATCGTCCTCTTCTGGGTGCTCTGCGCGGTCCTCGGCCCGTTCCTGGAGCCGCAAAGCCCCTACGCGGATGATCTGATGAACGCTCTGGCGCCCCCCTCCGCCGCCCACTGGTTCGGCACCGACCAGATCGGGCGCGACATCTTTTCGCGCATCATCGCGGGCGCCCGGCCAATTCTGACTGTCGCGCCGGCGGCAACCCTGCTCGCCACGTTCTGCGGCACCGCGTTCGGCCTGATCACCGGCTATGCCGGCGGCTGGCTCGATGCGCTTCTGAGCCGGCTGATCGAGGTGATCCTCGCTTTGCCGCTGATCGTGGTCGCCCTCCTGGTGCTGGTGGCGCTCGGCCCTTCCTCGCTGAATGTCACGGTCGTGATCGCGCTCGTGTTCACGCCCATCATCGCCCGCACCGTGCGCGCCGCCACCATCACCGAATGCAAGCTGGATTATGTGCCGGCGGCGCAATTGCGCGACGAAGGGCCACTGCACATCATGTTCGTCGAAATCCTGCCCAACATCCTGCCGCCCATCCTGGTGGAAGTCACCGTGCGGCTGGGCTATGCGATCTTCACCGTGGCCTCGCTGAGTTTTCTGGGTTTCGGCATCCAGCCGCCCTCGCCCGATTGGGGGCTGACGATCGCGGAGAATTATGGCCTGATCGTCGGCGGCTATGGCTGGACAGTCGGCTTCGCGGCGCTGGCCACAGCCTCCTTGGTGATCGGGGTGAATCTGGTGGCGGAAGGCATACAGGAGGCGCTTCAATGACCGCCCTGCGCGCCGCCGTCCTGCCCGCCGCCCGCGCCGACGCGCTCTGCATCGAAAATCTCTCGGTCTCGTATGGAACAACGCCCATTCTGCGCGGCGTGTCGTTTGCGGTCGGCGCCGGCGCGTGCTTTGGCCTTGTGGGTGAATCAGGCTGCGGCAAATCCACGGCGGCCTTCGCGGCCATGCGCGCCCTGCCGCGCGGCGGCCGCATCACCGGCGGCAGCGTCACCATGGACGGGCAGGATGTTCTGGCCCTCCCGCGCGGCGGCCTGCGGCAGCTCTGGGCGCACCGCGTCTCCATGGTCTACCAGGATCCAAGCCGGGCGTTGAACCCCACCATCACCGTCGGCGCGCAATTGATGGAGGCGTTTGCCGTGCTGGGCGTGCCAGACGCGCGCGGAAAAGCCGAGGCGATGCTGGCAAAAGTGCAGATCCCCTCCCCTTCGCGCGTCATGGGCGTCTATCCGCATCAGCTGTCCGGCGGCACCCAGCAGCGCGTGGTGATCGCCATGGCGCTCGCCAAGAACCCGGTGCTGCTGGTGATGGATGAGCCAACCACCGGGCTCGACGCCACGGTGGAAGCAGAGATCATGGACCTCGTTGCGGCCCTGCGGCGCGAGCAGGGCACCGCCATCCTGCTCATCAGCCATAACCTGCCGATGGTGGCCCGCATGTGCGACCGCATCGGCGTGCTCTACGCCGGCAGCCTGGTGGAGCAGGGCGAGGCCGCCTCGGTGCTCCGCTCGCCCAGGCACCCGTATACGGCGCGGCTGCTATCATGCCTGCCCGGCGGCGGCCGCCGCAAGCACGAGGGCGCCTTGCAGACAATACCGGGGCAGCTGCCGGCCCCGGGCACGCCGCTCGAGGCCTGCGTCTTCGCGCCACGCTGCGAGCGCGCGGAGCCGGTATGCCTCACGCAGGCGCCGGCGGAAAAGTGGGTCGGGAGCCACATGGCCAAATGCCATTTCGCACCGCCCTTCCCGGTCTCGCCCGAGTCCCTGCCGGAAGCCGAAATGGCCGGCCGCCCCAGGCGCCCGGTTCTGGAGGCGCTGCATCTCAGCAAGACCTACGGCCATGTGCGCGCCGTCAACGACGTGTCGCTCACTCTGGCGGCAGGCGAAACGCTGGGGCTGGTGGGCGAGTCCGGCAGCGGCAAAACCACGATGGCGCGGCTGCTTCTGGGGCTGACGGCACCGGATGAGGGCGGAACGATCCTGCTGGACGGCCGGGAGATCGGCGCCACGTTGAAATCCCGCAGCCGGGCGCAGCGAAAAGCCATCCAGATCATTTTCCAGAACCCGGATTCCGCGCTGAACCGCGCGCACCGGATCAGCCACATACTGGGCCGGCCCCTGGGTCGGCTGGCGGGGTTCTCGGGCGCGGCGCTGAAGACTGCACTTTCGGATCTGGCCAGTGGCGTGCGCCTGGGTGCTGCGCATCTGGCCATGCGCCCGCGGGCGCTTTCCGGCGGTCTGAAACAGCGCGTGGCGATCGCGCGCGCCTTCGCCGGCAAGCCGCGCGTGGTGATCTGCGACGAGCCCACCTCCGCGCTGGATGTCTCGGTGCAGGCGGCGATCCTCAACCTGCTGGCCGGCCTGCAACGGCGGGAACAGGTGGCCTACATCTTCATCTCGCACGATCTCGCGGTGGTGCGCTATTTGGCCGACCGCATCGCCGTGATGTATCTGGGCCATCTCCTCGAAATCGGCCCGGCGGAGGACGTGCTGGCCGGCCCGCACCACCCCTACACCGCGGCGCTGGTGTCGGCGGCGACGGCGGCGACACGGGTGCGGCTGAAGGGCGAAATACCGTCGCCCGGCGAGGCGTCATCCGGATGCATTTTTCAAAAGAATTGTCCGCGCAAGATAGGGGCGATTTGCGAGACGGTGGCGCCGCCATTCGATCCGGATGAACGCCATCCGATACGGTGCCATATTGCACGCGATGAGTTGCCGGCGGCGCGGGTTTAAGGATCTTCTTTTCTGAAGAAAAGAAGCAAAAGACTTTTATGACTCAGCAGCTTGCCAATGCGTGGCCAAGGCCCGGATCTATCCGCGGGCGCAGGCATAAAGGTTTTTTGGTTCTTTTTTTCAAAAAAGAACGCCTTTCTCACTGAGGACAAGGCATGACCAAGCAGGCCACCCGAATCGCCATCCTGAACCCCAACACAACGCAAACCTTCACCGGCCGCCTCGCCGATCTGGGCGCCAGCCTCGCCGCCCCCGACTGCACCGTGGTCGCCCGATCGCCGGCGCGCGGCCCCGCCTCCATCGAATGCCATGCCGACGAAGCCGAAGCCGTGCCCCATCTGCTCGACCTGATCCGCGAGGAGGAAGCAATCGGCACCGGCGCCTTCGTCATCGCCTGTTTCGGCGACACAGGCATTGAAGCAGCCCGCGAGATCGCCACCGGCCCCGTGGTCGGCATGACGGAAGCCGCGCTGTTCGCCGCCGCCCTCATCGCCCCCTGGTTTTCCATCATCACCCTGCCGCCCCGCACCATCATCCATGCCGAGCGCGTGCTGCACCGCACCGGCCTCGTCCATCGCTGCCGCATCCGCGCCATCGACGTTGCGGTGAATGATTGCGTGGCGCTGGACGAAACGCTGTTGCAGGCGATGCTGGCCGAATCCCGCAAGGCGCTCGCCGAGGATCGCGCGGAGGCCATCATCCTGGGTTGCGCCGGCCTCTCCGCCCTCGTCGAGCCAATGACAAAAGCGCTCGGCGTACCGGTCATCGAAGGCGTCGCGGTTGCCGTCACGATGGCCGAGGGCCTGCTGCGCGCTAACCTCGCCACCAGCAAGATCTGCACCTACGCAAAGCCGCCGCGCGGCAAAGGTTTGCCATGAAAACCCTGTTCCGCAACGCCACGCTGCGCAGCTTCGCCCAAGGGCGGCCGCACACTGAAAAGGCCGACATTCTCGTCGCCGGCACCACCATCGACTCAATCGCCCCGGCCCGCAGCATCCCCGATGCGCCTGATTGTAACGTGATCGATGCCACTTGGCATCTCATCATGCCGGGCCTCATCAACGCGCATTTCCATTCGCCGGTGAACCATCTGAAAGGCTCGCTCGACAGCCTGCCGCTCGAAATCTTCATGCTCTACGAAAGCCCGAGCCTACCCGGCCTCAAACCCTCGCCCCGCTTCGCCTATGTGCGCACGCTGCTCGCGGCCGCCGAAATGCTCAAATCCGGCGTCACCAGCGTGCAGGACGACGCGTTTTTCGTGCCCACCCCAACGCCCGAAGTGATCGACGGCGTGTGCCAGGCCTATGCCGATTGCGGCATGCGCGCCCGCGTGGCCCTCGACCAGTCCGACCTGCCGGAAATCGGCAAGCTGCCCTTCCTCGCCGATGCCGTGCCCGCCGCCATGCGCGCCAAACTCGCCGAGCCGCCCGAAGCCGCCATGGATACGCTTCTCGGCTGCTACGCGCACCTCATTACGCGCTGGAACGGCGCCGAGAATGGCCGCCTAATGGCCGCCATCTCCTGCTCCGCCCCGCAACGCGTATCAGACCCCTATCTCGCGGCACTGGAAAACCTTTCAAAATCCCACGACCTGCCCTTCTACGTCCATATTCTCGAAACCCGCACCCAGCGCGTATTGGGCCAGCTCAAAGGCCGCTCCCTCGTGCATGATCTGCACGCACGCGGGGCGCTTTCGGACCGAAGCAACGTGATCCATGCGATCTGGATGGACGATACGGATTACGATCTGATCGCCGCCGCCGGCGCCAGCGTGGCCCATAACCCCGTGAGCAATCTGCGCCTCGGCAGCGGCGTGATGCCGTTCCGCCGCCTGCGCGAGCGCGGCATCAACATCTGCCTCGGCACCGACGAAGCCATCGCCGATGACAGCGCCAGCATGTGGGGCGTGGCGAAGATGGCCGGCCTGATCCACAACATCGCCGACCCCGACTACGAAAAATGGCCCCGCGCCGGCGAGGTCCTAAAATGCCTGATAACAGGCGGCGCTCTCGCCATGCGCCAGTCCGCAAGGATCGGCGCCATAACACCCGGCGCCGAAGCCGACCTGATCATGCTCGATCTGGACACGCTCGCTTTCACGCCGCTCAACGATCTCGACCGCCAGCTCGTCTATTGCGAAAACGGCTCCTCCGTGCGCCTCACCATGGTCGCCGGCAGCATCGTGATGCGCGACGGCGTGCTGCTGACGATCGACGAACCCGCGCTCCGCGCCGAAGCCCGCGCGCTGGCCGCCGAGCTTGCCGGCGCGGAACAGACGGCGCGCGAAGCGGCCCCTTGGCTGCCCTATTACCGCCAGATGTATCTGCGCGCCGCCGCCACCGATCTCGGCATGATGCGCGCCGTGCCCAACACCGACTGGACACCCAAATCATGCTGAAATCCCACGGCCGCTACAACGAATCGCCCATCACCGCCCGCCCCGATTTCACCTGGCCGGGCGGCAAGCGCCTCGCCGTCTATGTCGCCCTGGGCGTGGAGGCCTACGCTTTTGGCGAGGGCATGACGGAAAACCTGGTTCCCGGCGGCGCCGCCGCGCATGATGTGCTGAACGCCTCCTGGCGCGACTACGGCAATCGCGTCGGCGCCTGGCGCCTGCTCGAGATGATGCGCACGCTCGATCTGCCACTCACCATCCTGCTCAACACCGCGCTCTATGAGGAATGTCCCGCATTATGCAGCGCCTTCCGCGCCCAGGGCTGCGAGATCGTGGCACACGGGCGATCCAATTCCGACACGCTGGCGGGCATGACGCAGGCCGAGGAACGCGCCTATATCGCCGGCGTCACAAGCGCCATCACGCAGGCCGAGGGCCGCGCGCCGCAAGGCTGGGCCAGCCCCTGGATCGCCGAAACCCCCTCCACGCCTGAAACCTTGCAGGAGGCCGGCTACACCTATCTGCTCGACTGGTGCATGGACGATCAGCCCGCCTGGCTCAGCACCGCGCAAGGCCGCCTCCTCTCGATCCCCTATTCGCAGGAGATCAACGACAGCTCCACCATCATCGGCCGCATGGCGAGTGCCACGGACTTCGCCGACATGATCGTGGACCAGTTCGACCAGTTGCTCTCCGATTCCGCCGGCCAGCCGCTCGTCATGAGCGTCATCCTGCACAGCTTCATCGCCGGCCAGCCCTTCCGCCGCCGCCGCATCGAAGCGGCCCTGCGCCACATCGCCGCGCAGCGTGACGCGCTGTGGTGCACGACCCCCGGCGAAATTGCCCGCCATATCCACAACAATCCCACACTCGCCCTGTAGCCCGCATCGCGCTTGGGCGATGCGGGGCAAGGGCCGGGCGCGAGCCACGAGCCACAAGAGAAAGAAAGCACTTCTTTTCTGAAGAAAAGAAGCAAAAGACTTTTGTGCCTGCGTCTGCGCCCAAATACAGGGCCATGACCCCAGGAATGGGGAGCGCCGAAGAAATAAAAGTCTTTTGCTTCTTTTCTTCAGAAAAGAAGACCTTTCTTTGATAACTCTCAACCTGCGCCCCGTAAAAAACTTGGAACAGTTTTTGTGCAAATCCGGCCGTTCAAACACCGAAAAACCCCGAAAAAGCATCGTTTTTAGGCGCAATGACCGCCAAACAGGCACTCGCCCGCGGTGCTTTCGAATATTTTCTGTTGTCCCCAAACCGGAAGCTTGATCTAGTCAGTTTTCAATCGGCGTAAGGGGGGCCTTGCCGCCGGCAAATGGAGATTGTGCATGAGGCATCTAGGCGGGCGCTGGCGTCTGATTTTGACCCTCTCGGCAATGCCAATCACGGTTCTCGCGCAAACGCCGGCCGCCCCACCACCGCAAGCGGCACAAGCCACCGGCCGCCAACTGGAAGAAATCGTCGTCACCGCCCAAAAACGCCGCGAAAACGCACGTAAAATCCCCGGCAGCATCGGCGTCATCAGCGGCAGCGAGCTGGTCCAGCATCACATCGAAAACTACGAGGACATAACCCGCACCGTCCCAGGCGTCTCCTTCGCCGCCAATAACGGCCCGGGTCAGGACAATATTTCTATTCGCGGCGTCAGCTCCACTGTCGGCAACCCCACCGTCGGCGTCTATCTCGACGAAGTGCCCATCATCACGGTGCAGGGTTTCGTCGGCCAATCCCAACCGCGCATGTTCGATCTCGACCGCATCGAGGTGCTCCGCGGCCCGCAGGGCACGCTCTACGGCGCAAGCTCCGAGGGCGGCACCATCCGCTTCATCACCACCCAGCCGGACCTCGACAAGTACAGCGCCTATATCCGCACCGACGATTCAGGCACGGTGCATGGCGGCCCGAATACCGAGGAACAGGGTGCGGTCAACATCCCGATCGTGAAGGGCAAGGTGGCTCTGCGCATCGCCGCCGATTTCAACTACACCAGCGGCTACATCGACACTTTCAACCCGATCACCCTCGCCCCCGAAAAGGACGGCACCAATTACGAACGCGGCGGCGTCTTCCGCGCCACGCTGAAAATGCAGATCGACCCCGATTTCGTCATTACCCCCGCCTTCTTCTTTCAAACCGAGCACGACGGCGACGCGCCTACCTTCATCGAATCCCTCGGCACCTACAACGCCGACAAATTCGTGCGCGAATGGATCGACGACACGCTCTACATCCCCAGCGTTACCATGAAAAAGAACCTTGGTTTCGCCGAAGCAACCTCGGTCACCTCCTACTACACGCGCGACACCGACCGGCAGGCCGACGGCACGGCCTTCAACAGCGCCGCCATCGCCGATTTCTTCCTCGATACCGCCGGCGTGCCGCCCTACTCCAACCACATCGCGCAGAACAACGACATTCTGGCCAACGTTGCATCCCCCGTTCTGTTCAACGACCGTTTCCACACGCTCACGCAGGAACTGCGCCTGGCCTCCAACCCCGGCCGCCTGCGCTGGGTGGTGGGCGCCTTCTACACCGATCAGCAATGGACGCATAACGACTACGAAACCGCCCCGGGCTTCAGCGCCGATTTCCAGAACATCTATGGTTTCAACATCAACGATTCGATCCTGGGCGAACCCGGCAATCCCGGTCTGTGGAACAACGATGTCGTCTGGCACATCTACGACCACAACGAGGTGCAGCAGGTGGCGGGCTTCGGCCAGATCGATTTCGATCTGCTTCCCACGCTGCATTTCAGCGCCGGCGAACGCTATGTCTGGGCGCATGAAACATTCTCCGAAGTGGGCGCCGGGTTCTTCGATATCGGCGGCGGCGGCACGGATGGCACGCCGTATCGCCAGGCGGCCCACTTCCAGGCCTCCACGCCAAAATTTTCCCTCACCTATGACCTGGCCGACGACGCCACGCTCTATGCCGTGGTTGCCCGCGGCTTCCGCCTCGGCGGTGCCACCACGCCGAACACCAACGTCTCCTGCGTAGAAGGGCTCGCCGAAATCGGCGACCAGAGCGCGCCGACCACCTACGGCCCCGACCATTTATGGAGCTACGAGGCCGGCACCAAGGCACTGCTTCTCGACAACACCCTCTCGATCAACGCCGACGGCTACTACATCGATTGGACGCAGATCCAGCAGACCATCACCATCCCGATCTGCGGCGGCGCCTTCAACGCCAATGTCGGCGACGCCGTTGCCTATGGCGGCGAGCTGGAAGCCCGCTACAAGCCGCCCTCCGTGGCGGGTCTCGCCATCGGCATCAACGCCGGCGTCGAACACGCCACCATCACCAGCACCACGAAAGCCGCCACCGCGCAGGTCGGCGAAAACGTGCTGTTCACCCCGGCCTGGAGTGCCACCGCCCTCACCGACTATTATTTCCCCATCAACGACCGTTTCGAGGGCTTCGTCCGCGGCGACTACGACTGGGTCGGCCCCTCGAACGGCAGCTTCCAGACCTTCGTGTCCAACTATCGCAATCCCGCCTACGGTGTTCTGAACCTCAGTGTCGGCTTCAACGCCGGAAACTGGCAATGCTCGCTCTACGCAAAGAACCTGACCGACAGCAAGATCATCCTGCAGCAGCCCATCATCAACTCAGTCACCGAAGCCTACACCCTGCGCCCCCTCACCGCGGGCCTCCAAATCACCAAGCATTTCTAAGCGCCACCAATCTTCTCCCTCCCCCTTGTGGCTATGGGAGTCACACATCTGCGGAACGAATTAACGCAAACAATTTCAATGGTATAAGGCGCCTTTCTTCTCCCTTCCCCTTGTGGGGAGGGTCGGGGTGGGGGTTCGTGCCGCGAAAAACCCCTTGAAAACTAGCAAATAGCGAGCCGCAAGTTTTTGGAATAATCACAAGGTCTGGAGACTTTCTCGTTCTTATCAAAGAAAAATTCGATTCGTACTTGTGTGACCACCATAGCCCCCTTGTGGGGAGGGTTGGGGTGGGGGTCTCACTCCGGCCAGGGCCAAGCAAGCCGATGTCTCGCCTCTCGGCGGCACATCGCTTCCCGCCAACGCTTTTACAAAGAATCCCTAATAACCCACCGTATCCTCCGCCACCCCCACAATCGCCAACCCCGACGACGTCCCAATCCGTGTAGCCCCCGCCGCCACCATCGCCTCCGCCGCCGCCCGTGTTCTGATCCCCCCCGATGCCTTCACACCAATCAAAGGCCCCACCGCCGCCCGCATCAGCGCCACATCCGCCAATGTCGCCCCCGCGGCCCCAAACCCCGTCGAGGTCTTCACAAAATCGGCGCCAGCCTCGCACGCCAACCCACATGCCAGCCGCTTTTCCGCATCGCTCAACAAACACGTTTCAAGAATCACCTTCAGCACAAGCCCCGCGCAGGCCGCCCTGACCGCAGCAATATCGTCCCGCACATACGCGGCATCTCCTGCCTTCAAACGCCCGATCGCCAAAACCATATCGATCTCCTCCGCCCCGTCGCGCACCGCCTGCTCCGCCTCAAAACCCTTCACCACGGTTGTTGACGCACCCAGCGGAAATCCCACCACCGAGCACGCGCGCGCCGCGCTGCCACGCAACGCCTCCGAAACAAGCGAAACGAAACCCGGATTTACGCAAACCGAAAAAAAACCATGAAGCCGTGCCTCCGCGCAAAAACGCAAAACCGACGGCGCCGTCGCATCCGCCGCCAAAATCGTGTGGTCGATCAGCCGGGCGAGCATGATAATCTTCCTTTTCCCCGATAAAATCGTGCATCATGCCAGCAGGGCAAACGCAGGGGCAAGCCGGCTTCCATGAGTGACACCACCGAAACCGCCGCGGTTTTCGCCACCATCGAGCGCCATTCGATCGATTACGTGCCGCTGCATGAACGTCACGGCACGCTCACTGACCAACTGCAATTCTGGTACCTCGGCAATTTCAACTTCGGCACGCTCGCCATCGGCTTCATCGGCCCCAAAATGGGTCTCAGCCTCGGCTGGACCATCATCGCGGAAGCGCTGGGCATTCTCATCGGCACCATGTTCCAGGCATTCCATGCGAGCCAAGGCGCTGAACTCGGCCTGCCGCAAATGATTCAGAGCCGCGCGCAATTCGGCTATCGCGGCGTGGTCGTGCCGCTGATCAGCACCGTCTTCACCTTCATCGGCTTCAACATCCTCAATGAGATACTGATTTCCTCTGGCCTGTTCACAATTGCCGGATGGAACAAGCCGCTCGTCTGCATCGTTGCATCGGCGCTCTGCGCCGTGCTCGCCATCTGGGGGCACGACAGCCTGCACCGCGCCTTCAAGATCATGCTCTGGCTCAGCCTGCCGCTGTTCATCATCCTGACCCTCGCGATCCCTTTCGGCCATATCGCCCTCGCCGGGCATCAGCAAACCGGCGGCCTCAACGCCGCGGCCTTTTTCACCCAGCTCGCGGCAGGTGCGAGCTACAACATCACCTACGCCATCTTCGTTTCCGACTACACTCGCTATCTGCCGGCCACCACCGGGCGGCTGCCGATCATCGCCACCGTGTTCGCCGGATCATCGGTCTCCGCGATCTGGCTCATCGGCGTCGGCGCATGGATCGCCGTGCATGGCGGCAGCCCCGATCCGCTCTCCGCGCTGATGCAAACCGGCAACGCCATCCTGCCCGGATTCGGCACGGTCTCAGCACTGGTCTCGGTGATTTCCCTCACCGCCGTGATGGGCATGAACGCCTACAGCGCCATGCTGACGGTCGCCACCGCCATCGATGCCTTCCACCCCCTGCAACCCACACTCCGCCTGCGCATATGGAGCATCTCGGCCCTCGCCATCCTATGGACCATTCTCTCTATCAGTTTCGGCGGCGACGTGATCGATGCCCTGAACAACTATTTCGTCATCATGCTGTATCTTCTCGTGCCATGGACGGCCGTGAACCTCACCGATTACTTCTTCATCCGTCATGGCCACTATGCCGTCACCGATCTATTCAAACCGAGTGGCATTTACCCGGCCTGGGGCAAGCAAGGCTTGCTGGCCTATGCCATCGGTTTTCTCGCCAGCATGCCATTCTGCGTCATGCCGGGCCTCTATATCGGCCCGGTTGCGCGCGCGCTCGGCAACGTGGATATCGGATGGCTGGTCGGCCTGCTGGTAACCATGCCGCTCTACGCGCTTCTCATGCGCGGCTACGATCCCTTATCGGAACGTCACGCCATCGCCCGCAGCACCCAAACCCTCGAACCGTCCATTCACCCGTAGGGTGCAATGCGCTTCGGCATTGCACCACCCCGCAGCGCGATTCATCCGAGCCCCACCTCCCGTAGGGTGGGCTGCTCCACAGCCCACCACCCCCACGCCGAAAGATAAACGCCTCGCCCCCTACCCACGCGGAGGCACACCCTCCAACGCCCGCATCAACGCCCGCCTTATCCCCGGCTCCGACCATGCATGCCCCGCATCCGCAATCATGTGAAACTCGGCCTGCGGCCAGGCACGATGCAAATCCCACGCAGTGCGCGCCGGCGTGCACACATCATATCGCCCCTGAATGATCACGCCCGGAATCCCCGCCAAACGCGCCGCATTGCGCAACAACTGCCCTTCCTCGAAAAACCCACCATTCACAAAATAATGGTTCTCGATGCGCGCGAATGCCAGCGCATAATCGTCATTCTCCGCCTGCGCCGCATAATCCGCATGATGCAGCAACGTAATTGTCTCGTGTTCCCATTTGCTCCAGGCCCTGGCTGCTTCAATCTGCACCGCCCTGTCCGGCCCCGTCAGCCGCCGGTGATACGCCGCCATCAAATCACCGCGCTCCTCCACCGCAATCGGCGCCAAAAACCCCTCCCATGTGTCGGGAAACAGCCAGCTTGCCCCCTCCTGGTAAAACCACAGCAACTCGCTCCGCCGCAGCGTGAAAATGCCGCGCAAAATCAGCCCGCTCACCCGCCCAGGATGCGTCTGCGCATAGGCCAGCGCCAATGTGCTGCCCCACGAGCCGCCGAACACCAGCCACGCCGCAACCCCCATGATCCCGCGCAGCGCCTCGATATCCGCCACCAGATCCCAGGTCGTGTTCCGCTCCAGGCTCGCATGCGGCATCGATCGCCCGCAGCCCCGCTGATCGAACAGCAGCACGCAGAATTTCGCCGGATCGAACAGCCGCCGGTGCTCCGGCGAACACCCGCCGCCCGGCCCCCCATGCAGAAACACAACGGGCACCCCCGCCGGATTGCCGCACATCTCCCAGTAAACCCGGTGCCCATCCGCCTCCAGAAAACCGCTCGAAAACGGCTCGATCGGCGCAAACAACAAATCCTCGCTCACTGCCCGCTCCTCGGATGCGTCGCCCGCCAAACGCCCAGCAGCCCCGCCTGATCCACCGACGTATATCGCTGCGTCGTCGAAAGACTAGAATGGCCCAGCAAATCCTGGATCGACCGCAAATCCGCGCCCCCCGCCAGCAGATGCGTCGCAAACGAATGCCGCAACGCATGCGGCGTCGCGTGCTCCGGCAGCCCCGCCAGCCGCCTGAATGCCCGCAACGTGCGCTGCGCTACTGCCGGGTCCAGCCGCCCGCCTTGCACGCCCACAAACAGCGGCGCCGCCGGATCAGCCCCAGCCGGATGCAGCTTCAGCCACGCGCCCACCGCCTCGGCCACCGCCGGCAGCACCGGCACCAGCCGCTCCTTCCCGCCCTTGCCCCGCACTCGCAGAGTCTTGCCCGCAAGCGGCGCATCCCGCACATCCAGCCCCAGCGCCTCCGCAATCCGCAGCCCGCACCCATACAGCAACGTGAACAGCGCTACATCCCGCGCCTGCCAGCAGGCCACGCGGGCAACATCCCCAATCTCCGCCGCCACCGCCTTTGCCTGCGCCGGCGCCAAAGCCCGCGCCACCGGCGGCTTCCTCTTGGGCGACCCCACCAGCCGCACCGCGCTGTTCCTCAGCCCATGCCGCCGCGCCAGAAACCGGAAAAAACTGCGCACCGCCGAAAGATGCCGCGCCCGCGTCGCATCGCCCTGGCCTTCTCCCGCTTGCGCCGCCAGCCACGCCCGAAAATCCGCCACCCGCAGCGCCTCCAGCTCGGCCAGCCCCGGCTCCCCCCCAAGATGCCCCGTCAAGAACCCCAGAAATCCACCCACATCATGCGCATAAGCCTCCACCGTATGCGCCGATGCCCGCCTTTCCTTCCCCAGCCACGCCAAAAACTCCGGCAGCATCGCGCTAAAACAAAGACAAAAAGAAAGAATCTTCTTTTTCTGAAGAAAAAGAAGCAAAAAGACTTTTATTCCTGGTGCCAGCGGCAAGATACGCGCCAGAGTCACCAACGTGCAACATGCGCAGGAATAAAAGTCTTTTGGTTCTTTTCTTCAGAAAAGAACTGCTTTCTTTCTTCAACGCTCCACCAAAGCCGCCAGCACCCGCCCCAGAAACGCCAGCGCCTGCATCCCCTGCATCGCCGGCAAAGCCCCCGCATCCCGGCTCACCAAAGCGAGCAGCGCCGGCGACTCCCCCGGCAAATGCACAAGAATATCCCGCTCCGCCAGCAGCGCCGCCTCCGCATGCAGCAGCGCCGCATCCGCCGGCCGGTCGCGAAACACCACCGGCCGGTTGCGCAGCAGCCCCTTGATCGCGCCGGCCGGCAGCGTGCGCCAGCGCGGCCGTATCGCCTCGCACACCAGCGTCGCCGCATCCACGCCCAGCAAACCCGGCAGCGTTTCCGCCACATAATCCACCGGGTCGGCCGCCATCACCGCCCCCAGCACCGCCTCCTGCACCCGATCCGCGATGGCCCCCGCCGCGCGGCCCGCCACCAGCACGGCGTTGGCCTGCGTGTCCATCTCCGCCGCATGCGCCCGCGCCGCCCGCAACATGGCGTCCATATGGTCCGCCAGCACCTTGCCGTGCACCCGCCTCGGCGGCTCCAGCACCGCATACAGGTCCGGATGGTCAGCCAGAAAGCCGGGATGCGCGCGCAGATACGCGGCGATCCGGTCGGCCTCGGGGTCTGTCGTCGGGGGCGGGTTGCTCATCTCCGCTTTAGGATACACTGCAAAGCGTGAAGCACGAAAACCCGAAAGCGGCCGGCCCCGCCAAATCGCCCAGTCTGCCCTTTCCGCCGGGCCCCGCCATCACCAGGGTCCCCGTGCTGCTGCCCTATCCCTTCGCCGGCCCCTTCGACTACGCAATCCCCCCAGGCACCACCTACCAACCCGGCGACATCGTGCTGGCCCCCTTGAACCGCCGCCAGGAGGTGGGTGTGGTGTGGGACGCCCCGCATGGCCCCGAAATCCCCGACGCCAAACTCAAGCCCTTGGCCGCCCGCCTCGACGCACCCCAACTCCCCTCCGCGTTGCGCCGCTTCATCGACTGGGTCGCCGCCTACACCCTCGCCGCCCCCGGCGAGGTTCTCGCCATGGCGCTCCGCATCAACGCGCTCTCCCCCCCGGTCCCCCCCGCCGGCTACACCGCCGCCGACCCACAGCCCGCCACCAAACCCACCGAAGCCCGCGCCCGTGTCCTCAAAATCCTGGCTGACCGCATCCCGAGAACCGGCGCCGAGCTCGCGCGCCAGGCCAATGTCAGCCCAGCCATCATCCGCGCCATGGCCCAATCCGGCTTCCTCACCCCCCCCCCCCCCCCCCCCCCCCCCCCCCCCCCCCCCCCCCCCCCCCCCCCCCCAACCCCCCCCCCCCCCCCCCCCCCCCCCCCACCCCCCCCCCCCCCCCCCCCC
>Ga0116231_10010505_pt1 | contig 14863 bp, 15 predicted proteins | sample S1TSphgellanicum_2_FD_89695 | JGI IMG/M metagenome (GOLD analysis project Ga0116231, IMG submission 89695) | Host-associated microbial communities from peat moss isolated from Minnesota, USA - S1T2_Fd - Sphagnum magellanicum MG | ecosystem: Host-associated > Plants > Peat moss > Unclassified...
CAGATGCCGGCCGGCGTGCCGGTGGAAAGCAGCGTCTTTTTGGTCTGGACGTTGAACTCGATGAAGGTGCCGTTGTAGTTGTAGGCCACATAGGCCATGCCGCTGAATGGCTGCCGCGGCGTGGGCGAAGGAAAGTTCGGCAGCCACAGGTCGATTCCGTTGCCGATCCCCGTCGACGTCGCCGCGTTGCCAGCGCCTTTAGTACCCCACTGCCCGCTGTGGAAGTGGGCTACGTTCGCGAAGGCGAGCGACGTCAGCACGCCGGTATCGCCGTTCAGCGGGGCCAGGTTCGTGTCGCCGCCCAGGCAGAACATCTCGACGCCGTCCCACTCTCCATCGCCAAGCAGGTAGACGTAGAAGCAGGCCGCCGTCGTCGCCGCCGATCCGGTCGAAAGATCGGTGGGCGCGACCACGGTGTTCAATATCTCGTCGCCGACACCCAGCACATAGCCGAAGGCGAGCGGCAGCTTGCGGCTGCTGGCGGAGGTGTATGCGGGATTCAGCGCCATCAGAAGGCCCTCGCGGAGTTGTAGGAGACGGCGGGCGCGGGCTGCGCCACCTGCACTGTCGGCGGAGACTGGTTGTCCGTCGACCACTGGATGATGACGCCCTTGAATCGCTCGATGGAGGTGCAGGTGCCGTAGCTCTGCTGGCAGGGCGTGGGCGACGTGGAAGCGCACTGCGGGCTGGCGAAGGTGAGCGGGCAGCTCACGCCGATATCGTCCAGGCAGCGGATCATGCTGTAGTTGTCGAAGCCTTCGAGGCTCAGGTCCATCTGCGTCTCGTCCACCTCGACGCCGGTGATGCTGCCCATGAAGGTGAAGAGCGACTGCTCGCCGGCGATGTTCCAGAGCCGGTAATAGACGAACGCGCCGATCAGCTCGTATTGCGAGACCAGCAGCGCGGCGTCGCGCTGGACCGTGTTGCCGGAGATGTTTTGCAGCGAGATCGAGCCCGTGTCCGTCTGCGTCGACCCGAATGTCTGGAATGTGGGCTGGCCCGTGACCCAGCCTTTGTAGGCGTTGGTCGAGCCCCCCTTGAGGATCGAAGGCATGTCGCCGACGTTGCCCTCGGAGAACAGGTAGATATTGCCCGAGACGGTCAGAATTTCGAGCAGACTGATAGGCTCGACCGTGCCCGAGGCCGCGAGCGGCAGGTACACGTCGTCGCTGCCGTTCAACAGACTGAAGGGCGGCGGAGTGTGCGGGTATGGGATTCCGGAGCCGCCCATCAGACGATCACCGTCATCTGCGGAAACGCCATCGGCAGCCCCATGTTCAGGTTGACGTTGCGCACCACCTTCACGCGATGCACGTCGAGCGGGATCTGCGGCATGGACACCGTGACGGTGCTGCCGATCGGGCCGACGATGTTCGGCGTGATGATGGGCGTATAGAGCGAGACCGGAGAGTTGTACGGCACATATCCGGCCTCGGAAAGGCACTCCCCATTGGTGAAGTTGAGCGCCGTGATCACGGTCTGGCCGTCGACCAGCAGGTCCCAGGTGCCGTACGTGGAGCTGATCGGAAAGACGATCTGAAAGCCGAAGCCCACATACTGCACCTGGGCGAAGTCACCCGCGGCCGCCGTGCCGGCGACGAGCCCGTAGTTCGAGGGGACAGTGAGCCTGGCTGGAGTCGGATACGAAGACGGCGGCTCCGGCGTTGCGGGATGAAAGGTCGAAGGCCCGATGTCCTGAAGCGTCCAGTTGCCTTGGTATGCCACGGCGCAGTTCAGAAAGTCGTCGACGACGTTGATGGTGCGGGTCCAGTTCACGAAGTCGCTGGGATAGCTCAGCATGCGCGCCTGGGGAATCTCTTCGAAGATCAGGTTCTGCACGTTGTACTTGCCGTTCGCCACCTGCGTCGGATTCGGCTCCGATGTGAAGCGGCCCACGTGGTGCCTGCCGCCGCCGTCGTAGTCGATCACGGTGAAGTAACCGCTCTTGCCGATCTCGTAGAACTGCTTCAGCCGCAGCATCGTCGTCCAGGGCCGGTTCATAAAGCTCAGCGCGAAGCTGTAGCCGTCGTTCGCGTTGTCGCGCTGGTACCAGCTGCCCATGCGCGCGCGGGCCAGCTGCGCGTTCGCGTTGGTCTTGCGCGTGAAGCCATAGCTGGGGTTCGGGTTGTCGTTGATCGTCGCCCAGAAGCCCTGCACCGGATTGAGGATGTCTGTCTCGGCCATTAGCTCGCGATCCCGTCTCCCGCGTACTGCGAGTTGAAGTCGTTCAGGTGCTTGTTGATCATCTGCGCGCCGCCGGTCTTCAGCCAGCCCTGCATGGTGCGCGTGTCCAGCGTGTGGATGTGGAAGTGGGTGTCGCCGCCGGAGCCGCTCTGCGCGCTCATGCCGCCCGCTCCGCTGCCGGCGAGATAACGCGAGGCTATGTCCGCGGCCGAGGCACCGCTGTTCATGGCGGCCAGCATCGCGCCGTGCGTCGCGCTCGCGCCGGGCGTCATCACCGTCTCGCCCAGCTGCGCGTGGATCATGCCCTCGTTGTAGCTGGTGGCGTAGTCGCCAAAGCCGGTGATGGTGCCGCCGGAGTGGAACTGCATCGCATTCATCTGGGTGAACTGGCGGCCGCCCTGGGCGGTGTCCGCGATGGTGGTCACGACCTTCTGCAGCTCCTTCTTCATGTAGTTGTCGTTCACCCAGTTCGCGGCGTTCATGCTGTAGTGCTGCCCCATGTAATTCAGCGCGTTCGCGGCAAGCTGGTCTGCCGCGCTGATGGCGGTCTGAAAGTCGCCGTTCGGGTGCATCATCATGTTGTTCAGCGCGGGGAACACCTGCTTGTTGTAGTAGTCGCGCGCGCTCAGCTTGCCGCCCTCTCCGCTGAACGCGCCGGCAAGCCCGGAGCCGCCGCCGATGGCAGCGCCCACGGCCGCGCCGATCGCGGTGCCCACGCCGGGAACGATCGAGCCGATCAGCGCGCCTTCGCCCGCGTCCGCCGCCGCGCCCGTAAGCGGGTTGCCGGTCTTGAAGGCGCTTACCGTGCCGGAGTACGCGTTGTACCCTCCGCCCGCCGCGCCCAGCAGTGCGCCGCCGTTCTGGCCAAGCCACGAGGCCGATGCCGCGCCGGCCGACCGCAGGTCCGGCGTGTCGCCCGTCATCGGACCGTTGAAGTCGTACGATCCCGAGGATGCCGTGCTGCCGCCGCTGCCGATCCCGAAGCTCTGCGCGACGGAAGAGATGGAGCCGACGGTGCCGCTTATGCCTGCCGCGCCGAAGCTCGACCCTCCGGAGCCCCCACCGGCTGCGACTTGCGAGGCCGTTCCGGAGCCGCCGCCCGCAATCGATCCGCCCGCTCCGCCGCCGATGCCCAGCACGCTGCGCACTGCGGTCTGCGCGGTCGTCCCCGCGCCGCCGCCCGCCATCGTGGTGCCCAGCAGCGATTGGAAGGCCTTCATCCGCATGATCCAGCTGGCCACAATCTCGAAGAACATCTTCTCCATCGCAGACTTGATAAAGTCCACGGGATTGGTGAAGGCCTCCTGCAGCGTCCCGGCGATCTGGTGCTGCATCTGCTGGTTCAGCTGCTCGATCTGCGCGTTCGATTCGCGCACGATTGCCTGCTTGCGCTGCTCGATCTCCGGCTGGCTGGCGCCGTCCTTCTTCGCCTGCTCCTCCATTCGGGCAAGGTGCTCGCGCTGCTGGTCCTCGATCTCGGTGACGGTGTTCTTGTACTGCGCGATCCAGCCGGCAAAGCCGTCCTCGCGCACACGCGCCTCCGCGCGTTCGGCCTCCTGGGTGTATTGCAGATCGGTCGCGTTGTTCTGCTCGGTAAGCTTGTTCTTCTCGTCCTGCGTCTTCGCCGCGATCGCGGATCGCGCCTGCGCCATCGCGGCCTGCACCGCGGGCGTTCCAAGGTCGTTGCCGTTCGCATCCTTGAAGGCCTTGTCGTACGCCTTCTGCAGATCGGCCAGCGCCTTCGTGCCTTCGGCATCGATGCGCTCATAGCCGCCCAGCTCCGCCTGCGTGCGCTCCTGGACTGAGGCCAGCGTGCTCTCGGTAAAGTTGTCCTGAAGCTCTTTCAGCTTCTGGAACATCTCGGTCTGCGCGGCCACATTCGCATCGTGCGCTCCACCGCTGGCGACAAGATCCGGGTTGGAGTTGTTACGGTTCTGCGCGTTCTCGAAGTCCGCTACGATGCGTGCCGCTCCGCTCAAGCCGCCCGCGCGAGCGTTCGCCATCGCCTCCTGCCGCGTGCGCCAGTTCGTCATCCACTTGTCGGCATACTCTTCGTCGAGCTTCGCCTGCGCCGCCAGAACGCTCGCGTGGATCTCCTCCGCGCTCTTGCCCTCGTTCGACATCGCCAGCGTCATCTCGCGTTGTGTGTCGGAGTACTTCCGGAGGTAGAGCTCGTCGCCCTGGAGGTTCGACTGCACCATCTCGTCGTGCGCCTTCATGATTTCGAGCGCCGCCGAACGGCCGAGGACGATGCTCTGCGCCCGCGCCTCGGCGTCGGCCTGCTGGTCCTTCATGCGCTGTTCGGCAGCTCCGGCGTCGGCGGCTGCCGGGTTGCCGTAGTACATCTCCGTCTTGCGGTTGAACTCTCTGTTCTCCGCGTCGATCTGCTTCTTCTTCGCGGCTTCGGCGTTGATCTTTTGCTCCCCCACGAGAGCGCCGTCCATCGCGTGGTTCAGCTCTATCTGCGCCAGCGCCTGTTCGTGCGTCTGGTCCAGCTGCACCTTGCCCAGCTTCACCATGTTTCCGGCCGCGTCCACGCCGAGCTGCGCGCCCGTTCGCGCGCCGCCCTGCAGCGCGAGCGCGCCGATGACGTTTCCCTGAAGAAGCTGCCCGATGGCCGACTGCTGCAGCGCGCTGGCGATGCCCGGAAGGGCGGAGCTGTTTTGCGTGGAAGTGTCCGCGCGGCGGCGCGTGGTCTCGATGCTGCGGGTCTGCGAGAAGTCCTCCTGCGCCGTCTTCTTCAGCGTCTCGTAGAACTTCTCGGCCTGCGCGTTCAGGCTTATGTACTGCTCATACAGCTTGTAAACGTCCTCCCCCAGATGCACGAACACTTCAGTGGCGGCGATGCCAGTCAGGCCGCCAAGCATGGACGTGAGCGCGTTGGTCACCGCAGGCATCCGCGACAGCATGGCCTCCATCGCGCGCGGCAGCCGAAGGCCGAACTCCTGGCTCAGCAGCCTCACCGCATCAAGCCCGGTCGTCACGTGGCCGGTCATCTGCTGCGCGCCCTGGCCCGCGCGTTTGAAGGCGATATCGCCATTCGCACCGGCATCCTGCATGGCCTTCGTCAGCGCGGACATCGCGGCGTTCGCCTGGGCGGAGTCGACCGTGATCTGGATTGTGACGGCAGTGGCCACGTCAGTTCCCCTTTCCGGCAAACTTCGTCTTGCAGTATGGGCACTGCACCATGTGCCGGTTATCGAGTCTGCGGCCGCAGCCGGGGCAGCTGGGGTGGTCGCTCTCAAACACGGCCTTCGCCCTGCGAACGGCTTCGAGGCCCTGGACCTCAACGCGCGTCAGGAACGACGGAGGAAAGGATGCTCCCGCCTCGATCGCGCTCGCGAGATCGAGCAGGTACGCCGCGCGGCTGTAGTAGCCGGGAGAGAGCGACCGCGCGGGCGTGTCCTCTTCAGCGCGCCCGATCGCCTCGCGATCTGCGGCCGCATAGACAGACCCGTTCGCGCCTGCGATGTAACTCTCCTCGAAGATCTCGCGCAGCGCCATCTGCAGGCCCTCGATGTCGCGCTCGACGGCCTTCGGAGCCAAGCGCTGAGTCCGTGGGCGGAAGGCATCGCAGATGAGCTTCGAGGTAGGGTTCACTCGCTGTCCTCATATTCTTCGCAGTCGTGACTTTCCATGCAGTCGTTGCAGACCCCGTCCAAGCCGCAGCCTTGGCAGGCACGCGGCAGGTCGTCATCTTCTACTTCCCGTGAGCATAGGTCGCAGTTCTTGGTCACTCCTCATCGCCTCCGGCCAGCGTGCTGGTGTCCTGCGGCTGGAAAAGCTCCTGCGCGGCCATCACCTTGTGCATCATGTCCATCTCGCGCACGATGGCGTTGCGGTCGTTCGTAAGCGGCACGCCGTTTACTGCGTACCCCTCGACGGAGATCACCAGCTCGTCATACAGCTTCGCCAGCAGCGGCTGGCTGCCCTGGTAGATCGTCTTGCCCGTCCGGCTGCCGCCGACGACGCGCGAGCGGCTGCTCTCGCGCGTATAACGGCGGTGCTGCTCTTCGCTCGGCGTGGAGAAGACGTGCTTGAGGCCGACGATCTTCCGCATGGCCCAGCGCAGGTTGCCCTCGCTGTCCTCGTACTGGTAACCACTGAAGTCCGCATCGAGCAGCACCACTTCGCCTTCCGGGTAGATCACCAGCTCGTCATCCTCCGCGCGCGAGGGCCGCACGTTGGCCAGCGTCTCGCCCAGCTTCTGGCGGTGCGCCAGGGGAATCTTCTTCTGCCAGCCAGGGATCTCGGTAAGCTGCGCGCCGCCCGCGACCCTGTAGCCCTCGGCGTTCATCAGCACGCTCTCCGCCAGCGCCAGGCGCGGCGTAAGCACGTCGATGGTATTGATGCGGGTCTTGCCGTCCTGCTCCGCGGTGACGACGATGCCGGCGAAGTACAGCTGCCAGTCGTGCTCCGTGATGCGGCGGCAGAAGAGCTTGTAGGTGCGCTCGGTCTTGACGAACTCCTTCAGGATCACGACCCGCTCTGTGGCCAGGTCGAAGTACACGATCTCTTCCATAGGTCTCCCCTCGGTTGTGGTTTGGTTTGGTTTTCGGCGCGACCACGGTGAGGGACCGTGCAGTTCTTCAGGCTCCGCGAAGTGGTGCGGCTGCCCGGACGGCGGCGAAGCGGTGCTGCCGTCTGGATCGTGAGGCAAGAACTAAAAAAGACTCCGGAGACTCGCCCGAACCTCCGGAGGGAGGTGAAGTATGGCAACCGGTTAGGCCGCGACGAGATACGCGGGCGTGGAGTTTACGACGAATGCGCTGATGGCCGCTGCCGCGCCGTTCTGCAGGCAGGTCTCTTCGTCGAAGCTGAGCTGCCACATCACCTTGTTCTCGTTGTTGCCGAGCTTGTTGGCCTTGACGTAGCAGAGCGGGAAGTTGAAGCCGAGCTGGTAGGTCAGCGCGGGGTTGGTGGCGATGGAGATGGAGAGCGCGGTCTGGTTCTCGAACCAGCCGTTCACGTCGTCCGTGGCCAGCGCGGCGATCTGCACGTCGACGGAGAACTTGGTGATGCCGCTCTCGACCGAACCCGCATACAGTCCGTCGCCGGAGCATTTGAACGGTGCGCTGCCGCGGTCGATTTTGATCGAGAGGCTTTTCTGCCGGCCTGAAAACGGGACCGCGGCACCCGCGGCGGGCGTGATGGTCACGGTAAAGTCCGAGCCCAGCAGGTAGTTCGCGGCCACCAGTGCGGGAATGGCCGCGACCATCGGGCCTGGAATCCAGCGGCCGCTGCCGCACATGTCCAGCGACGCCATGATCGCGCCGCGCTCCGGAACGTCGAGCGAGAGCGATTTGGCCGCCATGTCCGGCAGCTTGAACATCTGGTCGTTCGTCTCCTGGATGTAGAGCGTGGTGCAGGGCATGGTCGCGGTGATCTGCGGGATGGTGAAGGTGTGGGTGTAGGGGCCTGCGCCCGATGCCACCTCCTGCCCGCAGGTAAACGCCAGCATCCAGCCCAGCAGAAAGGCGTCCGCCTCGTTTTTCAGCGTGCCCTTGGTGTCCCACGCCGTGGTCTGCTGGTTGGTCGCGAACTCGGTGCCCTTGCCCACGTACTCCTTGTCGGTGCGGATGGACCTGTCTTTCTCGAAGACGCTCGACATGCCGAAGCGCTGCGAGATGGTAAGGTTGGCGTCCGCTAGCACGCCGCCGTAGGCCGCCTGCTGGTTCGGGCTCAGCACCAGTTTCCGGGCGGATTGTTTCTGCATCGAGATCGCTGGCATTTACTTGGCCTCCTGGGAATTTTTCGACACTGCGGCAACGGCCGCTTCAGCTGGTGCGGGCACCACCTCGAAGAGCGGGTTGCCGTGCGCTGTCTCATAGTCCTTCAGCATCAGGTCCCACTCGTACCCGGCCACGCGCGTGGGCGTGCCGGGCGTAAAGACGACGCTGGTGCGGCCGCTCACCCGCAGCGGATGGCCCGCCGCCAGCGACGCGCCGAACTCGGTGAGCTGCACGAAGATGTAATCGCTTCCGGCCATCAGATCGCCCCTTCCTGCCCAGGTTCCTGAATCGCCTGCGCGGCCTGCTCCGCGCTGGACATGGTGAAGCCTGCCGCGTTGGTGCCTGGAAACTGCGCGATGCCGGGAACCTCAAAGCCCACGGCATACGCGATGCCGAGGCCGGTAACGGGCACGGGCACCGTGCTGACCCACTGCACTGGTTCCGAGACCTCGCCATCCGGATAGCCCAGCCGCGCGCCGCACAGCAGGCCCTTCACGCAGTCCGCCAGCGCGGCGGAGGCCATCGCCTGGTCCGCGGTGCTCTTCAGGTCCTGGTCCGCGCAGGTCACCATGTAGCGGCCCACGGTGTTGTAGGCCAGCCGCTGCGCATCGCCAAGCGCCGAGGCCGTGTCGCCGTCGTAGTAGACGCGCACCGAGGGCGGCATCATGATCAGGTCGCCCTCCGCGTTGAAGTCCGAGTTCGAGATGGCCTGCACGTCCACGCCGGGCATCTGGTCCGTCAGCAGCTGCATCAGCGTCTGCCACGCCACCACGCTGGCGAAGCTCGATTGCAGGTTCATGGGCAGCGTGCTCATGCGGTCACCTGCTGTGCTGTTCCCGCGCCGCGCGTGATGACCTTGCCGACCTTCACCATCTTGCCGGCGAGATAAGCCTCAAAGCCGGAAGCGATGTTCTGCGGATCTTCAGGGCGGAAGACCAGGTACGGACGCGCGGGGATGTTCTGGAACCTGCCGCGCCCGGACTTCGTCTTGGCCGCGCGTCCGGCGATCTTCGCCTGTGGCCCGATGCTGCCGCCGCGCCGGTCCGCACTGCCGAACTGCTGCACCGCTGCGTAGACCAGGTTCGTGCCGATGGTGAGCGTGTTGCCGTTGACCTGGTAGCTGATGGAGCCGAAGAGCCGGCCGCTCAAGATCAGCAGCTTGTGCCCCGTGGTGTAGCCCTTCTTCTTCATCGTGCTGGCCGCCAGGCGCGGCCAGCTCCCGGCCGGCGAACCTTCGTCGCGGAAGGTGCGTGCGATCGAAGCCCGCATCAGCTCGCCCGCCACGCGCAGCATCAGCGGCACATCGCCGAGCGCGACCTTGGTCTCGTCCAGCCCGACGAGCACTTCGCGATTGTCTACCTTGACGGTGAAGGTATCGGCCATCAGACGAATCCTTCCAGGTTGCACTCGCGGAACCGGAGATCGTTATAGACCGGCTTTACCGGGCCGCTGGGCACGGACTGCGGAGCGGCGGCGCTGACTGGTTGATCGAGCGACGCCTTTCCCGCGGCGATCTCCTTGAGCAGGGCGATCGCATCCTCATAGCGCTGGCGCACGGCGTCGGAAATCTGCTGCGGCCGCCGCGTGAACAGCAGATACACGCAGATGTCCCGACAGATGGCCGTGGCCGTGTCGCTTGCCTGCAGCGGCGTCACGTAGCGGTCGCGCACCCGCGCATCGATCAGCCCGCTCGCCTCCTCCAGCGACGCGTTTACCACGTCCGAGTCCGGCTGGCCCTGGTTGGCATCGTCGGTGAGCTGGGTGAGCTGCTTCAGGCTGATGCGCTGCAGCAGATCGGCTTGGGTGGCGTAGGGCATCGGCTAGCTGGCGCCTCCGGCGGCGATGATCTTCTCCGCTTCGAGCTTTGCTTCCTCAGCCAGCTCGATATTCTCGATCATCTGAGCCTTCGTCAGCGAGGGCGCAAGCACCAGGTCGAAGTTGTCGTTCGCATAGGCGACGAGCTGCGACTTGGTCATCGCGCCCAGCGCGGCGGTGCCCACGTTGCGCTCCTCTTGGTTATCGAGCTCCGTCTTCGCGCCCAGATAGCCGAGCGCCTGGAGCTGCGCGCCGTCGGCCTCCGAGAGGATCACGCTCGACCCGCGCGGATACGTCTTTCCGTTGTTCACCGGATGGATCACTTCGAACTTCGGCATTCAAGCGCCTCTCTTCTGTGAAACCGCGGCGCGAGATTGTTGGGCCTCGCGCCGCGTTGTTGCGCCCTTCGGCTTCAAAGGAACTTAGTAGTTCGAGACCGGCGCGGGGATGGCCACGATGGCCGGCGCGGCGACGGTGTTGGTAAAGGTGTAGAGCGTCTCCGGAGCGGTGATGCGGATGTCCCAGTACCAGTCCGTCGAGACCAGCGTGGTCTTCGAGCTGAGCGGGTACTGCGGTTCCACAATCACGCCGTAGCCCTCGACCGTGTTCGAGGCCGCCGTCCAGACGAAGGTCTTGAGCGCGGAGAGGTCCATCTGGCTGCTCACGTCCTGCACATAGGCGAGGATCGCGCTCTGACCCCAGACGAAGCTGCCGACGTTGTTCTTGTCCACCTGGAAGGCCGAGGCGACGACGGTCTTTACGCCGAAGACGGTGGAGAGGTCGTCGAGCGTGATCGCGCCCTTCACGGTGTACTTGAAGCGGTCGATGATCACCGGATGGTTCTGCAGTGCCACGAAGGTGGCGTCGGAGATGATGAGCACGTTCGCCTGCACGCCGGACTGCCGCACGACGGCCTTGGCCGCCTCGACGTTCTGGATGGGCTGCGAGGTGCCCGTGGTGCCGCCGCCGTACTGGTCCCACATGGCCGCGCCCGCCAGCGCCAGGGTGTTGGGGGTGTTGGCCGGGTTCAGCAGCAGGCTCGCGAGATACACCTCGCGGTCCAGCAGCAGCTTGTCCATCACGTTCTGCGTGGCCTTCGCGATTTCACTGAAGCCGAAGCCGATACCGTACTGCTCCAGCTCGAAGGGAATCTTCGCCATAAAGGCATGCGACTTGCAGAAGTAGGGCGCGGTCGAAAAGCTGGAGCGGACGGCCTGCGGCGCATCGCCTGGCGCGCGCAGCGACTGCGCGTCCAGCCGCATGGCGGAGCGGTCGTGCACGACGTACTGGAAGGTCTGCCGGTCCATCGGGCAGCGCGGTGCCAGCATGTCGCCGATCAGCATGTTGTTGCGGTACATCTTGGCGTAGTTGGCCGCCGCTACGTTGAGTGATCCGCCAGTAAAAGGACCTGTAAATGCTCCCATGCCTTACACACCTTCCGCCCCGATGGGGACAAGAGATTTCGCTGCGCCGCCCGGTTTCCGGGCGGGTGAACCTACCGGATGAACGGAGAGACCAGAATCACGAACTCATCGCCCGCGAGCGCCGCGGAGCTGAGCGCCTTGCCTACCACGTTGTCGCCGACGGCGGTGGACGCGATAAGCTGGCCCGCCGCGTTCGACACAACATACTGGCCCGCGTTCACGGCCGCGCCCGCAATGGCCGTCGCTTCGCCCCAGAGGACTGCCGAGACCGGATCGCCGGCATAGATCGTCGACTCCTCCTGGATGCCGATCGGCACCGCGTTCGCGGCGGCCGCCGTGGCCAGCGTGCTGTCGTTTGCGCCCTGCACCAGCACCAGGCCGCGCAGCTGGCCGGCGGCTGCCGCCTGGTAGGTCCGCGTATGCGGCTTGCCGACGATTCCTGTGGTTGCTACTGCGGACATAGGCTGCTCGCTCTCTGCCCTTGCGGGCTTGTGGTTCTAAAGTCCGCCGGGCCTCGCGCGGATAGCGAACTCTGGCCCGGTCTCGGTGACCGCCGTCTCATGGAACCGGCGACGTGGTATAGCCCCCGCGAAGAGAATCTTCGCGGTCTTCGATTCAGACCGCTCCGGCGGCCGCGCCGCCTGGGACCGTCAGCTCCGGGCGAAGCTCCGCGACCTTGAACATCGCGGTCGCGTAGTCCACCTTCTTCTCGTCCATGTAGCTGGCGATCGCCTCGGAGAACGCGACGGAGTTGGCATCCACCCGGCCCGGCGCGGCATTCACACCCTTCATGGCTCCCGCTGCCGATGCAGAGCGCTGGCCCGTGTAGACCGGCGTGGACGGAACGATCTGGCCGAGGCCTTCCATGAACTGCACAAACGTATCGAGCGGCGTCAGCGTCTTCTTCGCCTCGCCCTCGCCGAAGCTCACGGTCTCGGTGGTCTTCGCCAGCTCATCGAAGACGACGGGAAGGCCCATGCGGTCAAAGGCCGGTACCCACTTGCCGCCAGCCTTCAGCTTGGCGATCGCGTTCGCGGCGCGGGTGCGCGTGTCGGCAGTGGCGGCGGCCTTCTGGCTCTCGCTGAAGGTCGCGGCGTGCGCGGCCAGCTGCGTTGCCTGGGCGTCGATCTTCGCCTGCAGCGGCGCGACGGCTGCGGTCACAGCCTCGGACGCGATGCGCTTGGCGTCGGCCTCGCTAAAGATTGCGGTTGCGGCTGTGTTCTTGCCGAACTTGTCGTCGAACCACGCGTTGAGCCGCGCAAGGATCGTATCTTCTGCTGCCATTGATGCCTCCTCAAAGTCCACCTCGGTGGACTCCTGCTCTGAAAACTGGATCGGCCGCAGCCCCTTCACCTCGGGCGGCTGCGCGCCCAAGAACCCCACATGCCGAAGCCCGGATATCTTGCCCGCCGCGTCCTTGTAGAACGAGGCCGAGCGCTGCTTGAAGCGGCCCGCCTCCACCATCTCCGCGAACTCCGGCGCAACCTGCGCGAACTTCGCCTGCAGCGTCGCGCCCACTCGGCGGACCGAATCGACCCAGCCATACGCCGGCAGGTTCTTGTCCGGATGGCCGATCACCACGGGAGCCTCATGCTCGGCAGGGCTGTAGCTCGCCGCCACGCGGTCGAGATCGGCCTCCGTGAAGCTGCCCTTCTCGCCGTAGTCGCCTGCGCGGAAGATGTCGATCCACTTGTCTTCCAGCTTCGGCTTGGCCAGCTTGCTCACAGCATGGAGACTAAGACGGGCCTCTATTTTGTGTGTGGAGTTTGAAGCATTCGGAGAGTTTGTCACCCGCCAGCTTCGAATACCTTCGTGAATCCCGGTGTCGGCACCTTCAGCATCGCCAGTGGCGGCAGGCGTTCCATGCCGCCCTCGCTCGCATCTTCGCCGGCCTGCTCCGCCAGCAGCGCGATCACGATGCAGCGGCAGTTGAAGCCGTTCGGCGGATAGATCTTGTTCCACACCGGGTCGATCGCGCGCGCCTGGAAGCCGTCGATCTCGGCGTGCTCCTGCCGCACGCGATCGTCGCCCACGGTCATGTACTCCCAGAATGGCAGCGCGTCCATCACGGCGGGCTCGGTCATCTGCTCATAGCGGCCCAGGCTGTACGCCTTCTGCATGTTGGTGCTGAAGACGGTATCGAGCGTGAAAGCGGTGATCTCCGCCACGCCCGCATCGCTCGTCAGCTTCTTCACCGCGGCTTCGAAGTCCGCGCGCGTGCCGCCCTTCTCCATCGTGTCGGCCAGCTCGTCGCGCACCTTCTGGATTAGCCGCACATCGCTGACGCCCGCGATGGTGAAGGCGTCGCGCTTGTACTGCGCGGAGAGTCCATCGAAGACGTCCTTGGTCACGGGCGTCAGCGATCGCAGATACGCGGCGGAGCCATCGGCCGGCAGCTTGAGGCTGAAGCCGATGCTGGCATCGAGATCGTCGGCTTCGTCGTCCTCTGCGAAGCTGGCGCGCCCGGAGCTTTGGGGCGCGGAGCTGCGCGGGCCGGTGAGCCTGTCCAGATGCGACCGGAAGCGCGACCCCGTCGCCAGCGGAACGCGCCTGCCGGTCTTGCGGTAGACCTCGCGGGCGATCTGCGAGCGGCCCAGCAGATTGGCGGCCGCCAGGTGCTTCGCCAGCAGATCGCCGATCTTGGCCTGGATGTCGTGCGACATCATCATGGGCGAGATCCCGATGCAGGCGGTGTCACGGTCTGCGCCACCTCGCGGATGCGCGTCTTGTACAGGTCCTTCGCATCGTCCTGCAGCTCGGCCAGCACGCGGTCGAACTCGCCCATCTCCAGCGCGGCCGTCGCCGCCGCGCCGCCTTCGGCAAACGCGGCGGTCGTCGTCTCGGTGATGTTCGCTCCCGGCGCGCTGATGTTGGGCACGGCCACGTCCTCGCCGGCCAGCGGAGCGGGCACCTGGTAGGTCTGCTGCAGGTAGCCCAGCGGCATCGGAACACCCATGCGCTGCAGGCCGCTGTCGATGCCCAGGCGCTTGGTCAGGTCCTCCTGCTCTTCCACCTCATACTGCCAGCTCGGCATGGGCACGTTCGGGCCATAGTTCCAGAGCACCATCGGCCGGATCAGCTGCCAGTTGATGACGGACTGGAGCGCCTTGCACAGCCGGATCGCGCGCGTGTCCTTGGTCTCCGAGTGCACCTTTCCCAGCGCCTGCGTTCCCTTGCCGCCCTCGCCGCCGAAGCTGGTAAGCGTCTCGCCCTGGATGCGCCGCACGATGTCCATCTGCATGAAGCTGTAGAAGTGCTCATACACGGCGGGGTCCTGCGAGCGCGCGATGGTCAGCAGCTTATCGTCGTACTCGAAGCCCTCGGGAACGCCCACAGCGACCTCGTCGATCAGCGCCTGAGCCAACTCCGCAGCCAGCTGCTTGTCCGCCGCGTTGTCCGCGTCGCGGTACTTCACCACGGCCGTGCCCGGCCCTTTTTCCGCATAGCGCACCCACAACCGCTGGATGTTGCGCTTGAACCAGCTGCTCCAGAAGACACTGCGCAGCAGCGGCCTGCCCATGCGGTTGCGGCTGCGCGGCCGGTGGCTGTAGATCATGAACTTCTGCTCCGGCACCTCCGTGCCCGAGCTCGCGTAGGGCGAATCGAGGAACTGCAGGTTGCCGATCTGCGGCTGGAAGCGGTCGCCGAAGAGGAAGAGCTCCTGCGGGCAGTCCTTTATGTCGACCAGGTTCGCCTGCCCCATGCTCA
>Ga0116231_10010506_pt1 | contig 14863 bp, 9 predicted proteins | sample S1TSphgellanicum_2_FD_89695 | JGI IMG/M metagenome (GOLD analysis project Ga0116231, IMG submission 89695) | Host-associated microbial communities from peat moss isolated from Minnesota, USA - S1T2_Fd - Sphagnum magellanicum MG | ecosystem: Host-associated > Plants > Peat moss > Unclassified...
AACCCAAACCCTCCCTTGCTAGTGTGCCTTATCTCCAATTTTTTCATCACTCCTTGAAACAAATATTTGCCGGAGAAAGAAAACCCCCAAAAGAAAAAGAAGGGCGCTCAGAGCAGCGGGAGGGCCCCATTTCTCAGTGTGAAAAAATATGTCTCCACCAACGGACCCCTCCCCGTCTGCCCCCCCCAAAGCAACGTCCTTTAGAGTCGGACGGGCTCGGCACCGAGCACACGGCAGTATTGTTTATTTTTTGTCCAATGGTCTCTCGCCTCCTCACCCACCGGTTCCCCCCCCCAACGGTCTATCCCACCCCATGTGTAACTTCCCAGCTCACCACTTTTACCCCAACACGATACTTACCCCTAAAAAGCATCATTCCACCCGTTCGATTCCTGATCCAACGCTCCTAACTCACTTTATAACATCTTTATTCCTCTCCCCCCCCCAGGGTAACTTAAAGTAAGATAAAGACAGACGGACTAACAAACGCGATCGATGGCTGGCGTGTGTCTCTCCGCCACCACGACCCGGAGCGCCAAAATTATACAGAGGCCGGTTCTGCCATAGAAAATGCAAAGGCCGGTTCTACCATAGAATGCTTTTGCAGCAGAATTGTCGTGTCAGACAGACGCACAGACTAAGTGAATTAATATATAAGATACATGTTGTGAAAAATTTTCAAAGTTTTTCTTTTGATTTTGTCAAAAACAAATTTGACATGATTCACCATGATGTACATGTTTGTATATTCATTATGATGTACATGTTTGTAAATTTCATTTTTTTGAAGTACATTAATACACACACCCATCAAGGATTGAACCCAAGACCTCATGGAAGCACACCAAGGTTTTAACTATCAATCCATTTTCAAAACTTTGTTAACAAAATAGAAAAATTTTAAATTTATTGTGGTTGGCATTAAATTCCTTAGGAAATTCGAACTTTAACATAAATTTTTTGTTTCAAAATGTATTCAAATGCTACAAATTAAAACATGATCTTGAAGCTCATTCAATAATGTATTCCAAAAAAAATTATACTTTGCAAAAATTAAATTTTAAAGGTTAAAAAAACTTGAAATTACGTGTCATGAATATATCTACAAATTTTTTGTTGTTTAAATTGATTTAAAATCTTTGTAAATTCAAAATCAATTCATTCATTCATTAAATATTTTACAATTTTATTTTCAATACATAAAATAATATGTCAAATTTTTTTAGAAATGCATACTATGTTTTATTGTAAAAAATTGACAATATATATTTTAAATTTGATAGAAGAAAGTTTCTTTTAAAAAAATCCTTTCTTGATGTTGTCCCCTGAAATTCGCAAAAATGCCACAAGAACAAAAAAAAATAAAGTAGTCAATATAGCCACTTAATTATCAAGACCATATGTTTTTAACAAATAAATCATACTTTAATACAAATGATTAATTACACAACTTTGAAAAAAACTTGCAATATATAAATGATGTAATATTTTAATTTACATTTTTATTCCTTTGTAAAAGTAAAAGCAATTTAATTTTGTGAAATTTGGGTCCATTACCCAACCCTCAATATCCAACATGGTTTTTTATTTCAAATTTTCTTCCCTTTGCAATTCTTGTTGAAAAAAGAAGGAAAACATAGTGCAAATTTTTTTAAAAATGTAAACAACAAAACAAATGCCAAAAATTTGAAATCAAAAATTGAAAAAAGAAATGTTCCTTTTAATGAATAAAAGTTTGAAAATAATTCTTATAATTCCAACATTAAACACATAAATAATTTGAACATCAAATGTATTTGAAAAATTTTAAGTTTAATATTTGAGATCACTAAAAATCTTGTCCAATCTTTTTGAAATTTCAAAATAAATATTAATGATGTAATTGAGTGTTTTTTTTTTTGTGGTGAATTTCCACCATTTTGAGAACATAAAAAAGTCCATCAACATTAACAAAATAATTTTTATATTTTAAGAAAAAAATAAAAAGTTTATTTTATTTTACATCTTTATTTATTTTACAATATATATTTTTGCAATGGGTTTAAAGAATTGTAGCCAAATTATATAAATATTTTTACAAGTTTGTACCTCCATATATGGTTTATTGCCAAAACATGTTTAAATTTTTTTGTGGATGATTTTGGAGAAGATTTTTTAAAAATAAAATTAAAAAACTAAAATGATATCACTTTTATTATCACCATTTATAACGCATTCATTTATTTGAATTTAAAAAAATGAAAATTCGAAAGTTATTTCTAAATATTTAAACATAAACTTGTAACAAAACAAGTTTAAAGAAATTAATAAATCAGGTTTTAAATAAAAATAATAAATATAAAATATTGATAATTTTATATGATAATAATATTAATATTTTAAAATTAAAAATTCTAATATTTTCTTAAAAACATGGATTTGTTTTTATACACCAAGAGGAAAAAATGGGGAAAAAATTAAGGATTTGTTTTGGGGTTTTTTGGTGTGACATCAAGAATATTTGTAATAATAAACTTGTCCATGATGCCTATAAAAAAATAGGGAAAAACATACATTCTAATTTACATAAATGCACAAAAATTTAATATATGAAATTTTTGTAATGTAAAGGTTCACATGCATCCTAACTTTGCATGCATGAACATTTTGACTTAATCACTAACCTATTTCAATATAAATATGAGACTTGGCAAATTTTTATATTTGTGTTTAAAAAAGTTGTGGTGAATGCAAAATGCAACTCATGAGTAATGGATTCAACACATTCACTAACCCATTCAAATATAAATGTGATGCATTAAGTTGTTATGTGTGTTTTAATATATATTAATAAATGCAATATGCGACATTTGAATAGTGGTTTCAATAACTTTAATGTGGATGGTTCAACTCAAATAAAGATGTTGACAGTTCAAAAAATGTGGAAAAAATAATTAAACTATTCAATTATAAATACAAAACATTGAGTAACATGTGTTTTATTATATTAAAACATGATGCAATTTGCAAGTAATGGTTTTAACATATTAAAAGTGAATGGGTCGATTCATGTGCACATGTTGATAATTGAAAAGATGTGAAATAATTTTATTAATTCATTATCTTATAAATGTGGGTTTAAAATTGTTACATGTGTTTTAATAAATTATGGTAAGTGTAAAATGCAATTTCTAAATAATGGTTTCAACATGTTTAAAATTAATGGTTCAACTCATGTATCATGTTGATAGTACAAGAATGTCAAAAAAATCATTAATTCATTATAATGCATTGTATAAATGAAATTAAAGGTTACATTAATTTTCACATCAACAATTTGAAATTATTAAAAAGCTAAATAGGTCCAAATTATACTCATATTTGAACAACATAGTGAACATAACAACTATGAACAATATTAACCATTGATTAGTGCAACAAACCACTTGTAAACTGAAGATGACCAAATGTAATTGAAATGTAATCAAATCGAACAATAGCCACAATGTGTGAAGGTGGAAAAAGATAAGATTTCTTTTTGTGTCTTGTTATGTCTCTATGGCACTTTCTTGGAAATTTTCTTTTTTTTTGAATTATTTGAATTTTTTTTCTCTTTGGTTAATTATGTTAGTGGGTGTAGAAAATTTTGATGTTTATGGCAATGTTTCTATTTGGTAATGCTAATATTATTTTCAAAGTGTTTTTTTCAATATTTTTAAAATTTACCTTCCATGTGTAATTATTTCATATGTTATGAGCAAAAGCTAGACCTAAATTGGAAATTTGGCCCTTTTTTTCTTGTAGGGTGACCCTTGGAATATTGCTTTAGTTGCCCATTGGGATGAATTTTTAATAGCAACAATCACATTTAAAGACATTTGGGTGGTTGAAGTCTAAGTTCTCAATGGGGGAAAATAGAGCACATTAAGTTTTCCAATCTCAATTTTCTTCATCCCATTTTCATTCAAAAAACTTGTTAAAGGTTCATAAGAGCACATGATGAATGTCTTTTTGGAATCATTTGTGTAAGGCCTTGATTTAGATTTTTTGGAAGGTGACCAACCCATACCCCTCTCATTCAATTATTTAGTTCTTGCCCTCATATGACATCGTTCATTGTATAAGATTGTAACCAAGATTACCCCACCTAGTTGTTGGTTTCACGATTGGAGGTTACAATGCATGTTGGTGTGATTAGATGGAAGAACAAGTTTACCATCATAGGGTGATGTGTTTTAATAATAGGTATCAAATTGATCATCCATTGGGACTCTAAAGCACTTCAAGTATTTTTCAAGAAATTAGAAATATGGAAACCATCCAAGTTTGATATAGGTGCATCATTCATGTCTCCAAGTTATGGAGACTTTATACCTTGTGCATGGGTTTGATTTGTTTTGGAATTGGTTTATCATGCACATTTTCAAAAAGTTTGTTACATATTTCTAAGATAATATTCATGGTAAGGAATTAGAGTTCAAAATTGCTTTGTTTAAAATCACAAAAAAATCAAAAGGCCATGAAACTTAGCTATTCAATGGCCTTTTCACATCAATGATTGATTTGGATATTGGGTCAAAACAAGATATAGTATATAGAAAAAGTAGACATCTCCACTTTAACCCTACACAATTCATATAACTACCATAAAGTAACATCAAATTAGGTGAAAGTATGTGTCAAGTAACATTAGTTTGCTCTATAATAAGAATCTAATTCAAAAAAAATGAAATTAAAAAAAAAAAAAAATAGATTAAATTTTTTTTGAAACCAACATGTTCAAACCTACTTTTTGGTTAGAAAAATTAATGAAAAGCATATGTCATAAGTTAGGAAATGAAGATCAACATATGTTTTAGCAAGTCATAAAAAAAAATCTATTTCTTTTTTGTAAGAACCTATTTTCACCTACTTGAAACCAAAAGCCCATAATGAAAAATAGATGTCAAAAGCTACTTGTATTTTGAAAAACTTACTTAAACCTACTTACAATTTGAAATATGAAAATCAATGCACATTAGTGTAACCATAGGGTGCAATCATGGTAACACATACCACAACAAGTGTAACCGGTGTTTGATGTTCCAGGTTATTGAAAATGTAATTTAATTTCTTGTTGAAATTGTAAGATTTACTTATATGATAACATTCATAATATATCATGGGAACTTGTGAATACATTTGAAATTAATCAAATGAATAAAAAATATGAAAAAACATTAATAAAGCACTATAACCAATGTTTTTAAGTAATACAAGTTTAAAAAATACATGTTTAATAGTTTTAATTTTTTCTAAATGACATATTTTGACAAATTTTTAATGCAAGGCTTATCAAAATACTATAAAAAAAATTATCATGATTTTAAAAGATTTTTTTTGAAACTTTTTGTGAAATATTCCAAAAATAAAATAATTTAAAAACAATCCCAAAAGGGCGGGTGTGGTTCATGTTATTATGTTTGCACCCCATATTTATTATATTTAATGATTGAAATGAAAACACTCATTGTTCCACAATTTTATTATGGGTTTGTTGCTATTTTAAATCAACTTGTTCTAGTTTTGATAAGGTAACTAAGTTGTTCACCTCATTTTGTTTACACCCTATTGGAAAGTAAAAGAATTTCATTATGCTTGATCTTCCTTTTATCTTGGATTAATTGGGATTTATTAAGGATGATCCCATTTGTGTGATAGGAGTCATCTTGATAGAGATTGCTAGGTTATGTTTTGTCATAGTTGCACTTATGGGTGGACAAATGAATCCACATTCATAGTTGATCGTAACTTCTTTTCTTCATGGAAAATTCATTTAGAAAAATTGTTACGCCTTAATGGTGCACCATTAAAACCTACACATGTAGTTAATTTAACTTTCACAAATGATGAATCTTTTAAATTTGATGGATTGATATGTTGAATATTGTTTCCCAAAATATTGTACGTTTTAATTAATTGATGTTAATTGAATTTTTTCTTTTATTGATTATTGGTAGGTAATAATGAACTACTTAATGATGTCAAAAGACATGAGCCACATGACATTTATTGGTGCTACATGTTTGAGTTAAAAATATTGAGCTATGTACACATCAAGACCAACAATACAAGGAATGAAATCACCTATTCCATGTATCATGTAAGGTTGTTCAAAAGGACTTGACATGCCCATTTTGTGTTGTTCATCTTATTGACATTCATTTAGATGTGTTAGTTTCATTCATCAAGTCAAATGTTGACATTTTTTTCAATTGATGACAAAAATTTTTGGGTCAAATTCTGTTTGGTGATTGAAAATTTTTAGTCATTTAATGTTCAATTGCCAAACTAGGCACCAAAATTCTTCAATTACCACTTGGAAATTTTTGATCACTACCTTGAAATTTTTTCATTTGATTAATGGTGGCTTGTTCTCCACCATTGATGCAATGGCCATAAATATTTGGTCGTTGCCCAAAAAATTTAATTGTTTGGTTGATAGTCATTCAATTTCCACCATTGATTTAGTGATTGTATTAAGTTGAATCATTTTTTGATTGTTGAACCAAATATTTAAATTTTAATCATAACATTCTAATTATCGACCATCATTTTGGTTGCCACAAGGTTTAGGGCAATCAAATGACACGAATATTGATTGCTTTAAACTTGCCCTAAGCAGCTTGACTTGGACTTTGACCTAGGTTGACCCTATGTTGACCCTATGTTGACCCTATTTGATGGGACATTCGGTATTAACGTTAATGTCCAAATGGATGCATTTCATGTCGAACATTATACAACCTTGGTATCATGACATTACAAAAACAACTACAAATTGATAGGGATTGTCTTGTCTCTCTTCAACTAACTATGTATGAGTACCACAAACATTTGATGATATTTTTTCAAAGGCATGGTGGGAATACAATGGGTGAGTAGTTACATGTACAAAGTACTTTGAATTGTGATTATGGCATAAATGTTGGTTTCCAAGGTTGTTAATGTTTAATTTAAGGTTTTGTTTCATTTGGATGTGAATGTTTGATAGGTGCATCGTGTCCATTGATTCATGGATTGGGCATTTTGCTTGTGTTTTAAAGGAGAAAATTCAACAACTTTGGAAGTTGAAACAATTTTTGCCATCATAGATTTAATAGAAAAAAAGGAATTTCTATAAGGTGGTGTTTTGGGAAAAGGTCAAGCACAATGTTTAACACAACAAAGATGTATCCACAAAGGTATTAGACATGAGAGAAAAGGTCCTTATTGTAGAGATCACTAACTTATTCGATGAAGTGATTGAGAAGATGTTAAATGCAATCTTGATTCTTCAATGGGATATGATATAATGTGGGGGATAATGTTGTTGCAAGATTTGATGACATGAAAGATTTCCCGTTGACTACATTTGGACATTGAAGGCAAGGATCACCTTTGTTTTTATTGAAGAGTTCATGGGGGGCATCATGACCTATTTTTTTAAACCCAATTTTCTTGATGAATATTGAAGGTTGGAAGCTTAGATAGAACCACACATTCACACATATCACACATGTGATTGTTCTAGGTGAACCCCACATACACATTCAGTGATGACATCTAAGAAATCCATAGATTGCTTAATAAATTTATCATCCATTCTACTTTAGTAGGATTGATGCAATCATTGCCATTGAGCTTGTTAATATATCATCAAGGACAAATTTGTTAACTTTGAAGGATTGTCCACCATTTCTTGAATTAGGTAATTTGATTTTATTTAAACATCTTGGTCAAGATTTTTCAAATGCCTTTTTTGGGGAGTAATTAAGAAGGTAATACTCCTTCATCTACGCCTAGAAGGTGAAGTTGATATTGGTATGATGGGGATTCCTACATAGAGCAACCATATATAGGTAGGATGAAGGTAGGTTGTTTGCAAAGGATTGGCACATCAGACAAATAAAAGGATGTTTGGCCTGAGTCAAACAAGGTGTACCCTTAGACATGTTTACTTGGACATGTTTAAATAACATGTCTCCAATCCTAGCCATGTCAATTGATTTTGTACAAGAATTGGATTCCTTATCAAATGGGATGGAATCAACTTTAGTCCAAGGGATATCTAAAGCCAATTCACGATATTCATGTGTTTTTTCATATTTCTTTATATTCCAAAGCCTTTTTGTATCATAAATATCATATTTTAATAAGAAGTAAATCTAATTAGAAGAACATGATCCTTTGAAGTTCTTCATTTGAATACGATTTCCTACCAATTTTCAAGTTGTAACAATTTGTTCATTAGGTTTGAACAAAGGTCATGATCATAAAAATTGGAACATCTAAAGATGATAGAACTTTGATCTTGGAGTGAGCAAACATTTATTGTTTGAAATCTAGAGGAAAAGACATGTGGTGGAAGCTTGCCCAAATGTTATACTTTAGAAGAAAAGAAAACCTTTGATAGGGTTGTTGAAAGTTCAAGAACATGAATAGGTCAAGGACTTGGGAGGAGGAACTTCAAATTTTTTTCAAACTATTCACTTAGAATGCATTATAATCTATTTGTCCCCAAAGAAGGGCATAAGCACACTAAACCCCCCAAAAATTGTAGTCACAAGTATAATATTTTTGCAATTACTTTTTTTAGTAATGTATGGAAATCACATTTTGCATTATTTTTGCTTGTTTTAAGTATATTTGATTAATTTTGAAACTTAATCTAATCAATTATTTTAAAAAATTCAATAAATAATGAAAAACTTGAATATATGGAGTATATTTTTGAAAAAATAATACATGTCATAAAGTTTGAAAAAATTGCATATATACTTCAAAACTAAGTTTATGAATGGAATCTTGGGTCAATTTTTTTATGGTGTATGATATTGATATACACAAATTAAATCTAAAACCATTTAAAATTTTCATGTTTTTGGATGAAATTTCATTAAAAAAAAGTGTGTTTTTTGCAATTTTGAACAATAAATGCATAATAATATCTTTTTTTAGAAAAAAAACCACTACCATATCAAAAAGAAAAAGATTTTATAGATGGGCATTGCATTATTTTTTCAATTTTGTTTTGTTTGGTAATGTTTCATGAACCACAAACATGAAGCCCTATGGCCATTGAAAAATTATAAGTTATATATTGTATGTACATTAATTTTATCCAATCTTTTTCATCTAATTGTTGGATCAAGATTAATTTTAACTCAGAATGAACTTTGAGTTCCAAATTGTTGTTATATAAATTTTAAAGTTTTTTTGCTTGTGTTTAAGATAAGCAAAGAACACCATCATGATTTTAACTTAGTGCATATTATAATACTCATTATAATCACCTTTTTGGGTGAAAAGTGGTTCACTCTTAGTGTACTTTCACCCAAAAAAACTTCTTTAGGGTTTCTGAAAGCTCTAGAAGAAGATTACAATTTGGAAAATTGCAACAAGCTCTTTCATCAAGATAGTAATACAAGATTACATTGTAATTTTTCCAAGGAGGAGGGTTGTTAAAAGTTTAGGAAGTTATGGTTTGTTTGGGGAACTTTTTAATTTTGCTTTCAAATGCACAAAAAAGGGGGTGGGGGAAGAAGCTTTTGCCCTTCATCTCTTTGAGCTTGGAAATTGAAAACATGATACTTGGCATGTGCTCAATGTGTTGGATCCAAGTCACTTGTAATCGTGGAGCCTATCACCATCTAGACTATACATTCAAAATGCATTACAATCTATCTATTCTTTTGAGGATTCTTTTGAGGACAACTCTTAAAGGTTGCTAAACGCTACATAAGAAGATTAGGGTTTGGGGAGTTGCTTCAAATTTATAAGCATGCTCGAAACACCAACTCCTCAACTTCATGAAAAGGCACCATTTGTTTTAGGCCATCTAGTTCAAGTTCTAATCACTACTACTTTTGCACTTGTTGAAGGTCTAGTCATTTTATCTGTGAAGGTTTGCAATAGTGAAGTCATATTGGGTTTGCTTATAATTAGATGGCAAACATAAATTTTGAAGTCATGCATCATATCCATTAAAATTCATAGAAATCTTTGCAATGTGACATAGTGGTTTAATATATTTGTTCAAGAATATTCCACATTCTTAGATGACCTTGATGTTCTAGAGATCATGGAGATTGATGCAACATTTAAATGGAATGTTTGGTTGGGGGGGGGGGGAAGATGATCCTCTTATTGGTCAATAATCTTTCAAAGAGTTTGTAGATTTATACAAGGAAAATTGAATGCTTACAAAAGGTGATCATAGCTCTTGATGGCAAATACAAATATCAAATCCAAAATCTCTTGGCATGGCTGCTATCTCTAAATTTGGTTTACAAAATACATTTGTCAACATATTTCATTTTGCAAGTGAGCAACATCACAATGGAAGGATCTTTTTGATTGATTAGGTGTAAACTTGGACCTCGTGCAAAAACTATGTTGTAAGTTGTTTTAACAGATACATCTAAGTGTACAAATAGCTTAAATGGGATATTTTACTCCATGGCTTTGATGATCATAAGTGAGATTTGTTAATTACAATACTCTCTAGACAACACAAAACCACCTCAACGCACCCCTCCTCATCAAGGGTTTTTCAACCATACCAAGTTCATGACAAGAGGCAGTGTGATTTGGAAGATTTCAATGTGACAAACAAACAAACTATGTTCCTTAATAGATAGATAATGTTGAACAAAAATGACCCAAAAAAAAGTTATTAGGCATTTTGCTCAGCATTTTGTTTTCTGGCTAAATTTCACCACTTGGTGAAAAAACACAAATTTCTATCCCTCATTCAACTTCCCTAAATGCCTATCTGGAGGAATGCAACAAGCTTCTCTAGATCTCCATCTATTGTGAACTCCCCTAAGATGCAGTCCCAAGAGAAAATGTAGTCAACTTCCCAAAATTTAAATCCAATGTTCAAGTATCCAACTTTCAAAAAGGTATTTGGCATTTTATGCAAACTGACTGCTTGTGAAGACAAACAAGTGGAAAGTGATCTCCATCAGATTTCAACCATGGATCGAATCAAATTAGGATGAAACTTAAACTGATGGATCACATGTCCAAGAACACAATAGACCTTTGAAGAAAAATTAGAGTATGAAATTATGCAATTGGGTACACTCCAAAAATTAGAGGAATCCTTCCCACCTTGAGCACCACCAGCAGGCATAAGCAAACTTATGTACATTTTGCATCAGAGATATATAAATTGCTTTGCATTCGAGATTGTGCTGCATTTTGTTCATGTTGCAACCTCTTTTTAGTGCCTTCAGCATTCAACATACTTTGTCCAGATATTCTAGTCAGACCTGGTTTATATATACACTGTACAGTTTTATTTTTGCAAAAATTGGGTGGGGTGTCTTACAAACCTCTAATGTTCCTGAACATTAGAGGAGCAACAATTGAAGAGCCACATATTTCTATGTGCACAGAAGAGCTGAAGTCTAAACCAAGCTGCAGCTAAAAAATCTTTAGATCTTGCACAAAATTCGCAGGATAGTACCCTCCTGTTGCAATGCAAAGTCGTTGATCGTGTCCAAGCTTCAAGATTTTGCAAGGCAACAGAAGTGTCATAATCTGCACTCAAATAAAATATGGTCCCTAACAACCAGGTCCTAGTGACCCACAAAAATGAATGTACAAAATTTGAGCTCAACAATGATCAGAAATTATGCACTGTCCGTGATCTACAATACCAAGCACGAATGAAGCCGAAGGATGGGTTTGTTTATAAATGGTGATGATAAGATGGGCGGGCATAAAAGTTGTGCGGATAGTTGAATTCCTGGCCCCTGAAATCCTTTCCAGGAGAATGATATGGTTGCTGGGTGTGCACCTGTGATGAGCTTTGAGGATATCTGGAGTAAGATTTGGCACTCTCAACTGCGTAATTAGATGTACTATGCTTCTCAGTTGGTATCCAATTAGGCATAATCAACTCCGACCGCTTCTTGATCTTCTTTACCCGCCTGAGCACTCGCGTGGGATTCACAAACATTCCAGTCACAGTCACCATTTGATTCTCCTGATCAGTCTTCACCCTTTCCACCCCTGAACAACATTCCAACAGACAAGGGAAAAAAAAAAAAAAAGCATTATCAATTGTCACATGTGAGCATTGTAATTTTCTTTTTCTTTTTCCCAGTTTTTTGTTTCCAGATGTAGCATCATTCGCAATCATCCCACAAAACATTTAGCATTCATGTTTGTAGATAAGTTGTGTACAAATTGGAGAAAACTGTTTCAGAAAAATCTTTCATAAAACATTTCTCATTTTTTGGTGATTGATCTTCAAGTGTAGCAGCTGAGGCTCACCTTCCATTTCTAGAAGGGCTTTCTTCACCTTCTCCTCACACTTGGTGCAACACAAGGGTACCATCAACTCCACAACCTGCAGCTGTGCCACCGCCCCCGGAAACATTATCACACAATTAGAAAGTTTGTACAATAATTTGCACTTGGACTCGTCTCTTCTCAACTAGCTTATTGATCGAACCTTGATGCAGGAATTGTCTTTTGTTTTCTCAATTTTGTGATGTATCCAAAGTGATGATCATCCTTAAGACGATTAAATCAGCCAGATTTGTTCAGATCAGTTGTATGCAGCAGTGAAGAAATCATTAGTACAGGACAAGGAAGACGAATAGGGATTGATGGCATACCGACTGCATCGGCCTAGCATCATAACGTGTTTCAACGATGGGTGCCTTGTACCGAGTCTCAGGCGGCGCGTAAGGTAGCACATCATCCGCCTGCTGGTAGTTGTGCCGAGTGGGGGACTGGAGCCGGAAGGCAGCTTGTGATCGCTGGTTGTACTGTGTTCGGTAACGAGAAGCTGCTTCATCTCCCTCATCATCCTGGTAATACACGCGATGGGGTACTGATTTCTGATGCTGCTGCTGATGCTGTTGATACGCACTGCGGGGGAAGTCAGCTTGATCATATTCCTGATCATAATATTGCGGATAACTCGGGATGATCCATGTGCGCTCCCTGTCGCCGTAAAATAGCTGCAACACATTATATTGCAGATCGTTAATCCACCAAGAACCCACCATCACTAGGATCTAGAAGATTTTGCCCATTCAGCTTCTCAATCCGCAAATCCTCATGAATATCAGACCTATTGCAGTCGAAAACAAACTGTTCACCGAAAACCAAACAAACAAACAATCCGATGGATGCTGCACAGCTAGTATTCGTACACAGCAAGCTTCGCGATTTGGAAAGAAGCTGAGAAATAATTTCTCTCTGGTATTACTTACTTACCTCTTGCATGGACATCATGGGTGGCTGCTGAACTGACTTCTTTGAGTACGTGCAAAGAAACTTGTCACAAAGATCCCGCGAGGATATATTCACCAGCAGCAGCTGAGACAGGACACTAGGTTTTCAAAGAGAAAGCGCGCTTGGGATTGACGTTGCAGAGAGATACTGCGCTCGATCGATGTGCAGAATTGGATCAACTGATCTGTGACGAAAACAAGGCTAGATTGACAGCTCCTCGAGTCGTCGTCCAGTGTTGGGTGGTAGATCTATAATAAGTTTCTTCGATCACAAGCAACAGTGTGTAAATCGTTCACTAGATCTGGAGATCAGTTCAATTGAAAGCGCTATTCACGAGATGATTGCAATACTAGAGATCACTACTAGCGCCTGCTGGAGTACCTCAAGGAGATCAAAGCCGAAACATCAACAGCTTGGGCTTAATCCGACCACAACACAAACGAAGCTTCACAAACAAGAAGAGTACGCATAATATTTTGCAGATCACAGATCGATCGATGGATTCAGCTGTAAAAAGGCCGGAAGGATTACTACTACTGAATACAAGATCACATGAAGAGCTGCTGCAAATACGAATGAACACGAGAGACGGACTTAGCTAGATCGACGTATATATGCTTAGATGAGAGGAAAGAAAGAAAACACACCCGCAACTCCGAATGACCAAAACACGTATTGACAAAGAAACAAAACAAAGAAAAAAAACACTGAAAGTTTTTTGTTTTGAGCGAGCGAGCGAGCGAGCGAGCGATTGATTGACGAAATGACGATGGTGAGCGATTGATTGATGATGGTTTCTTGAAGACAAGCAGATGATTTGTGGTATTCACTAACGGAGGGGTGGGTAGTATTCACAGATGGATATATGTACATGGGAAAACAAGGCTTGGGGAAGCTCGGCCCTTTATACTAGAGAAAAACATCATCCCCTTCAAAGGGCCCCTTGCAAAGGGGACGGTGCGAGACGAGACGAGACGAGACGAGACGAGATAGGCCAATCTCGTCCATCTCATCTCGGCCGCACCGTCCCCTTTGTCACTGGGCCAGGCTGAACCAGCAGCAGCCAACACCACCCATGTTGGTACCATGTACTTACTAACTTGGGTGCTGGTTCACCGTCCCCCACCGCCACCCCCTCACCCCCACCCCCACCAAGGCCTCTTTAGGGTATTTAGGTTCTTCAATACCCATACCTTACCCTAAGGTCAGTTTTATCATTAAATAATCCTCAAAATACTCAAATGAAATTTTGTGAAAAATTATATGAAGTTGACATGTTGAAAATCATCACAATTATCATTGGCTACGCTCCGAATAATTTACCTACTCATATCACAATATTATAGCAGATGATGGAAAAATATATAATTTAAAAAAAAAGGAATTCATTTTTTGAAAAAAAAAATTATTCATTTTTGTCAAGGTGGAAACTGACCCTAGGCTACAATACTCAATTCAATACTATGTATATAGCCAGGTTGCACCCTATATGCCAGTACAATGCTGTTACATGCCCATGTAAGAAGGGGGAAAAAAAGAGAGAGTCTAGGATGCCACTTTTTTTTTTTTTTTTTTTTTCAATTTAAATCAAAAGTCCATTTCCAAA
>Ga0116231_10010508_pt1 | contig 14861 bp, 9 predicted proteins | sample S1TSphgellanicum_2_FD_89695 | JGI IMG/M metagenome (GOLD analysis project Ga0116231, IMG submission 89695) | Host-associated microbial communities from peat moss isolated from Minnesota, USA - S1T2_Fd - Sphagnum magellanicum MG | ecosystem: Host-associated > Plants > Peat moss > Unclassified...
TGCACAAACGAAACCTCGACCAGCTGTTGAAGCCGCCAACGGCCACAAACATCGACCCACGACAACTGCAGCTCAACTTGGCAGCCCAATGAACCGGACAGCCGTGGACTTGTTCCGGGCATCCATGGCGCGACCTTAAAACTACCGAATGGTCGTCAGACATCGCGCCTGCTACCGTTGCAGCGGTTCACCCACGGCCTCGGACAATATTTGATCGCGGGCCGACGATCCAGCTCCAACGCGACCAGGTCCGTCCTCCAGGAAAGCAGCTCTCTCCCGCTTTGTGATAGCCATTCGGAAGCTGCAATGTCGCGCCATGGATGCCCGGAACGAGTCCGGGCAAGACGAAAGAGGGGACGCTCGCCATCCTAGACGACCCCCGCCGCTCCCCCGCCAACCGACAACGCCCCGTCGCCGCCGTCCACCCGACGCGGCAACACCAAAAGCATCAGCCCACTGACGAGCAACGCCGGCACGATCACCACGCTCATCCCCACGCTCCAGCCCACGCGCCCCACGGCGATCACGGTGAGGATGGGGAAGATCATGAAACCGGCGCTGATCGCCGCTGTGCCGCTGACGGCGGCGGCGGTGGCGCGGAGCTCCTGGGGGAACAGCTCCAAGAGGTAGATCACCAGGATGGCGCTGGCGCCGTAGAAGAAGAAGGTCGTGAGGCCGAACACAACGATGTCGGCGGTCACGGTCTTGGGCAGCCACAGCGTCGCAAGGAAGGCCAAACCGCCCAGCCAGAGCCAAGTGATGGCCGTATCCCGCCGGGTCAACAAGCCCTCGCTGACGAGGGCGGCCGTGATATAGCCGAAAATGCCGATGCCATAAGAGGCGCCGACGATGCGCGCCGCGTCCGCCGCCGTGTAGCCTCGCACCGCATGGAAGAAGGTCGGCATGTAGAAGGCCGATCCGCCGACCGCACCGCCGTAGAGCAGAAAGGCCACGCCGCTGAAAATGGTGATCCAGCGATATTTCGGGCCAAATACGGCCTTCAAGGGCGCCGCCAAAGATCCAGCTTTAGATGTCGCGGCCGTCTTCACCGACGAGGCCTGGGGTATCGCAGCGTAAAGGATGGCGGCGATGGGAATGACCGCGAAGGCCACCATGAAGGCTGGGCGCCAGCCCGTATGCGCCATGATCGGGGCTGCGAACACCGATGCGATGAACCAGCCGAACGGATAGGCGCACTGCAGCACCGCCAACAGCATGGCCCGCAGGCGCGGCGGAGCGCGACCGGCCACCATGGCGTTGGTGATCGGCGACAGGGCGGCGCTGAAGCCGGCGCTCCCCACCCGCAGACACCCAAACACGAGCGCGCTGGGGGCGAAGGCTTGCAACCCCACCAAAAGGGCGGAGATGCCGAGGCAGAGTGGCAAGGTTCTTTTGGCGCCCCACGAGTCGGTCAGAACGCCGATGGCGACGCTGGCGACGATGCCAAACGCGAACGAGGCGGAGACGATCAGGCTGACCGCGTTCAAGCCCATCTTGAACTCGCCCATCAGGTCGGGGATGGCGTAGCCGAACAGGGACTGATCCATGTTCGACAGGCCCCAGGCGGCGAACGCGATGCCTAGCGTTCCCAGCGGAATAGCGCGCCAATCGATCTTTAGACCTGGCGATGGCGACATGCGGCTGGCTTCTTGCCCTCTGGCGAGAGGAAAATATGGCGTTTATTTGCCGGCTCAATTGAAAATTCGATCTTTGGGAGGTGTTTCGCGGAGGCCGGCGCTTTATCGTTGTGCGGCGCCCTTTTACCGAGCAAATCGAGGGGCTCGCCGACGCTGGGCCGTAACGTCCTTGGGGGTTCAATTGGAGATCAAGCAGCTCACGCGCCTCCTGGCTGTTATCGAGCACGGCAGCCTGGCCGCCGCGGCGCCGCACCTTGGCCTGACCCAGCAGGCCTTGGGCTCCAGCATCTCCAATCTGGAACGCGAGCTCGGCGTCGCCTTGTTCGATCGCGGCCCTGGCGGGGCGACCACGCCAACGGCTTACGGCGCCATGCTGGCCCGGCACGCCCGCGCCATCCTGGCCTCGGCCACCCGCGCCCAAGAGGAGCTGACAGCCTTTCGCGATGCGCGGGGCGGGAGCGTGCGACTCGGCGTCGGCGAAAGTTTCGCACCCGATGTGGTCGCCCGCGCTGTGCGCGAGTTGCATGTCTCCAGGCCTGACGTTCGCATCACGCTGTTTGAAGACTATTCCGAGATTCTCTTGGAGCGGCTGGCCGAAGGGCAGATCGACTTCATCGCCGGCTCCGACGACGGCAGTCTGAACAACCAGCTTCTGCGCACGCCGCTCTATACTTGCCGAGACGTGATCGTGGTGCGAGCCCAGCACCCCCTCGCCGGCCGCAAGGGTCTTACACTCAAAGATCTGCAAGCCTTCACCTGGATGGCGCCTCATTCCCGGCCTTCCGACGCCAAGGTCATCGCCCAGGCGTTTGAGCGCGCGAACCTGGCGCCGCCCAGCCATTTCATCTGGACGGACGCGCCGATCGTCGGCGCTCAGCTCCTGCTGCTGGACGACTTCATCCTGATGACTTCGCCGGCCATGGTGTCGGAGGCTTTGGGGCTGAACCAGGCGACCACGGTGAAGCTGGATATCGACGACCTGTCGGTAGAGCGCCGGGCCGGCCTTACCTACCAGGCCGCCACACGGCTGAACCCCTCGGCCATGCTGCTCATGGACATGATCAAGGCGAGTGCGGCGGATTATGTCCGCGATCGGCCCTACGCCGCCCAGATCACATCCGGCGACCCGGTCTCCAACGCGGCGTGAATTGAGCACACCCCCTTCCCTTTTTTTGGGGAAGGGGTCGGAACGGTTTAACCAAAGACCTAGAACTTATAGTTCAGCTTAACGTCCCAGCGGCCGGGCTCATTATAGTACTTGTAGCCGAACAGATAGGTGATGCCATAATTCTGCATCGTGCAGTTTCTGCACTCGGCAGTGATAGACCACGGTTTGTCATTAGGCTGATAGACGAGACCCAGATCCAGCAGGCCGTAAGCTTTGTCGATGCTCTGCACCAGACCGGAGGTTCCGACCTGTTGCCGGGCGACCCATTGTAGGCCGATATTGGGCTTCAAGGTGAAGGTCGGGAAGACCAGATCGTAGGTCGCAGAGCCCGACAAGGTCACGGGCGGGGTGAAGGTTGGCGTGGCGAGGCCGCCGTTCAGCTTGACGATGCCGTCGCCGCAGTTGCTGTTGGCGACCCCAGGCGCGGCGGCGCATTCGGCCTGTTGCGTCCGCACGACGGCGCTCGGATCATAGTAGAAGGCGTCGATCAGGCCGGCGTTGCCGGACAGGGTCAGATGCTCGATCGGACGCCAGTTGAGGCTGAACTCGGCGCCATAGGCCCCGAGGTCGGCGGCGTTGTTTGTGACGAAGCTCGCCGCCGCGGTGCTGTAAGACAGAAGCTGATAATTATGGACGTCTTCATAGAAGGCCGTCGAGTTGAAGGTCAGCTTGTGATCGGGCGTCTCGTAGCGAAAGCCCGTCTCATAGGACCAGACGGTTTCGGGGGCGAAGTTATTGTAGGTGGCCGCGTTAAAGGCGAGACCATTCCAGCCGCCGCCTTGAAAGCCGCGCGTGGCCGAGGCGAACACCATCAGGTTAGGATCGACCTTATATTGCAAGGCGAAGCGGGGCGTGAACTCTTCCGCGGTCAGCTTGGTCGCAAAGCCCGCCGCCTGAATGTCGGCGGTGGTGAAGCCTTCGCCGGCGACATTTGGCGTGGCCAGGACGGTCTTGATTTCGTTGGTGAACCGGCCGCCGACCGTCAGGGTCAGGTTGCTGGTGATTTTATAATCGCCCTGGGCGTAGACGGCTTCAGAAATAGTCTGATTCTTGGTGTATTCGTCCCCGAGCGGGAAAGGGAGATCGGTTAACCCGAAGAGCGGCCCAAGGTTGGCCACCGCGCCATAGTTGTCGCGGTTGGTCTCGAACATATAGAAGACGCCCGTGGTATAGTTCAGGCGATTTCCGACCTCCCCGCTCCACTTGATTTCCTGGGAGTACTGGTAGCTGGACAGCTCCTGGGCCAGGGCGAACTGACCGGTCGGCGCCTCGTCGAAGGGAACGGCGGGTCCCAGCGCGGAGTCTGGGAAGTCGACGCCTAACGCCTGGTGCAACCCGCGGAAGCCGCTGATCAAGCTCAAGACGCCGGCGTCGAAGCTGGCCTTGATGTTGGAGACGAAGCCCCAGCTCTGGACATCCACGCCCTGACCGAGATTGCCTTTGTCACCACTCATCAGACCGTCCAGAGCGCCGGCGGCGGTGCTCCAGCCACTGAGGGAAACGCGGTCGCTGCCATTTGCGCCGCCATCGCCAGGCTGGTTCAAGACGTTGGCGGCGTTGTTGTTGGAATAGTCGATCGCCAGGTCCCACTCGACGTTTGAGAACGCCTTGGGCTTGATCGTCACCGCTTCCCGGACGCCATAATCGTGAGTGGCGTTCAAGGTCTGATGGGTGGTGGTGTCCTGCACGTAGCCGTCGTCGGTTATGCCGAAGACAGAGGTGCGGGTCTTGACCTGATCGTCGATCGGAATGTCGATCGAGAAGCGGCCGGTGAACCGGTCGAACGCCCCATAGCCGATTTCGGCCGTCCCGCCGAAAGTGTCAGCCGGCTTCTCAAGGGTCACCAGGATGGCGCCGCCCGTGGAGTTCCGACCGAACAGCGTGCCTTGGGGACCGTTCAGCACCTGAATTTGTTGAACGCCGAACAGGGACAGATTGTTAGCGTTTTGACGGCCAATATAGATGTCGTCGACATAGGTGCCGACCTGAGGCTCAAAGGTCGGGAATGACTCGGTCTGGCCCAGACCGCGGATATAATAAACGTTCGCCGACGCCTGCCCCACATTGTTGGAGGCGAACATGTTCGGAACGACGCGACCAATATCTACAGTGCTCGTGATATGTTCCGTCGCCAAGGTCGAGGCTGAAAAGCTCGTGACGGCGATCGGAACATTTTGAATGTTTTCCGATCGCCGCTGTGCGGTGACGACGACTTCGCCAAGCGTTTGGCTTGAATTGGCCGGCGGCTTCGTCTGGGCGAGCACGGGTGTCGCCACAAGGACGAAAGCTGAAGCGGTCGCTAAAAGCTTTAGACGCGAAGCCATGGCCAGTCCCTCAGTGATTTTCATTTTTAAGCGAAAACGAATGTAAAATTTTTATCCGAGGCGCGAGCCTGCGCAATAGATGTCGACGACGCTTTTGCGAAGTTTTGGTCAGATGCGGCGCAAAAGACACAGCGCAACCTTGCATATGTTTAATGTAATACAGTCATAGCCAGTCCGCGTCGGGCATCATCGACCCGGCGTTACGATCTCTGGACTGATTTTTCCCCAAACGAGGGGCAAATTTACTGAAAATTGCTCGACTGCTTCTCGACTTGGGAGAAACGTCGACCCGCTGTTAATAACGGACGCCCTCGTGGATGCATTTTCTTTGAATTAGCACCTCGACCCTCATCCCCAACTATCCCGCCTTATGGAGGCTATCATGGCCCGTGGCAAAGATGTATGCAACGACCCGTGCAGTTTCGGCCAAATAGCCGTTTTTTCGGCAAGTCGGCTCTATTTTGTATACGTCAGTGGCGCCAAGCCCGGAAAACGCAGGACCGCCGCTCGGGTCGTACACGCCGGTCTGCTCATACCGGCCGCGGAAGATCGCTGCGCACCAGGGCCTGGAACGCCGCATGGATGTGGCTCTTCATCACGGCGGCGGCCCATGCGCCGTCTTTGGCGCAAAAGGCTTCGATCAGTTCGCGATGGTGCGCCATGGAGCGGCGGCGATCCTCGTCGGAATATCGCGACAGGGTCCGCAGGATCAGCGGCAGCTCGACGACGAGGGAGGCCATCGCCGATAGACGGGGACTCATGGCGGCATCCAATATGATCTTATGAAATTCTGAATTGGCCGGCGTGAAATCGCGATTGATAACGTCGGGCGGCGCATGGACCGTCCGCTCCATCTCGTCCGCCAAGGCCTTGAGGCGCGCAATCGAGTCTGGCGTCAAATTCCGCGCCGCACGCTCGGCGGCGTGGGATTCCAGCATGGCGCGGAGGACATAGATTTCCTCAAGCTCGGCCGGGGTGATGATGTTGACTTGAGCGCCGGCGTTGGGGGTTACCGTCACCAGACCCTCGACCGCCAAGCGCCGTAAAGCTTCGCGAACCGGCGTACGCGACACCTCGCAGAGGTCGGTCAACTCCTCCTCTTTGAGGCGGGCGCCAGGCTGAAACTGGCCGCTCAGAATGCCGGAGCGGATCGTCTCGTAAGCTCGTTCGCCCGCCGTCGACACGCTTAAGCCCCTCTTTCGCCGATCCGATACTTAACGCTCAGCACGCCCCCTTTGTATACAGACTCGGCGCGGAGATAGGAGCAGCCGATTGCGTCGACCGCGGCCACCTCACAAAAATTGTGTTTTCGTTTGGCGGCCAAAATGAATGTATGCGAACCTGATATGGGGATTGCGCGCGAAGGGAGATGTGGTGACGGCTGTCGATTTGGAGGCCTCGTCCCATGATGCCTTTGGGCGGCTTCGCCAACCGATCGCGCTTGGCGGCGTTCGGCTGAAAAACCGCGTCGTTCACGCGTCGATCACCACCTTCTACGTCCAAGACCAGCGTGTCACCGATCGCTTCATAGACTACCACCGCGCGAGGGCGCAGGGCGGTTGCGCGGCGATCGTCATCGAACCTACCGCGGTCCTCTCCTGGCAGATCGACGAGCCCCATAAGGTGCGCCTGTTCGACGACAGCCAGGCCGACAACTTGGCGCGCCTCGTCGAGGCGGTCGAGGCGCACGATTGCCGGCTTCTGGGGCAGATTCAGGATTCCGGTCGGGGTCGCCATCGGCGCGGGCGCAAACGCTACTGCTATGCGCCGTCCGCCCTGCCCGACGATCTGAGCGGCACGATGCCCCGCGCCCTGAGCCTCGACCAGATTCGCAAGGCCGTGGAGGAGATCGGCCAGGCCGCGGGCCGGATGCAAAGCTGCGGCTTTTCAGGCCTCGAAATTTCAGGCGGCCACGGCCACCTCGTGCATCAGTTCCTGTCGCCTTGGTCGAACCGGCGGGACGACGCCTACGGCGGCGATCTCGAAGGTCGGATGCGGTTTCTGCTGGAGATGCTCGCCGCCATTCGCGCGGAGACCCGCAAACCCTTCGTCCTGGCGGTGAAGGCGCCCGGCGACGACGGCGTGCCGGGCGGCGTGGGACCTAACGAGGCGGCCGCCATCGCCGCGCGCTTGGCGGCGACGGGCGAGGTGGACGCCTTCGCCTTTTGCCAGGGCTCGCACCACCGCTCGTTAGAGCACCACATGCCCGATATGTATGGCCCCCGCGCGCCTTACGATGCGCTGACCGCGCGCCTGCGGGGATTTGTGAACGGCGCGCCGACGGCTGCGCTCGGGCGCCTTGTCGATCCCGTTCAGGCGGAGGCGGTCTTGCGACGGGGCGATGCCGACTTCGTCCAGATCGGCCGCGCCCTGATCACCGACGCCAATTGGGTCAACAAGGCCTTCGAGGGGCGTGAGCATGAGCTGCGCGCCTGCGTGTCGTGCAACACCTGTTGGGGTCAGGTGGTATCGGGCGCGCCCATGGCTTGCGACAACAACCCTCGCCTGGGTACGCCGGACGAAGCGACATGGACGCCGGCGAAGGTTCCAGCGCGACGCAAGGTCGTCGTCGTTGGGGCTGGGCCGGCAGGGCTGGAAGCGGCGTGGGTCGCGGCCGGTCGCGGACACGACGTGACGGTGCTGAGCCGGGGCGCCGCTTACGGCGGCAAGCTGGCGCTCCTCGCCTCTGTGCCGGGCTGCGATCAGGTCTCCAGCGTTTACGACTATCAGGTCGCCCGCGGGGGGCGGGAAGGCGTGCGGTACGCGTACGGAGTGGAGGCTCAAGCCGACGCCATCGTGGCCTTAGCGCCGGATACGGTCGTGCTGGCGACCGGCGCCGAGATGGCGTGGCCGGCCGGCTGGCCAGAGGCGTGGCGGGAGGACGGCGCGGCGAGCGATCTCAGAGAAATCTGCGCCACGTTTTCCCGTGCGACGCCTATCAAGCGACCCGGCGTCGCCGTCCTTCAAGACAACGACCACACCGCCGCCACCTACGCGGCCGCCGTCATGCTGGCGGCCCACTTCGAACATGTGGTGCTGGCCACCGCCAAGGCTGGCTTGGCGGGGGAAGAGCCGATTGTTGTGCAGCAAAGCGTCCAGAGACGTTTGGCGGCGGCCGGAGTGGAGATCGTCTATGTGAGCGAGGTCGCACCTGAAAGCGACCTTGAGGAAGGCGAAGTCACGCTCCGCAACGTCTACAGCGGCGAACGGCGAACGCTGAAAGACGTGGCGCTTTTGACCTACGCCGGCGTGCGACGCCCCCTGGACGATCTGTACGCCCCCCTTTGTGCAGCTGGCCTGGACGTGCGCCTGGTCGGCGATGCCTATGCGCCGCGCGACCTCCTGACCGCGACCGCTGAGGGCCATGCGGCCGGATTGGCGGTCTGAAGCCGAAGCCTTATGGCGTCTCGCCCCCAAGACCGTGTTTGACCAGGAGCGGGCCGACCTGCGGGTCGTGTCCGACCATGTTGCGGAACATCACGTTGTAATCTTCCGTATGTCCGCGGGAGAGGACGAGGTCGCGAAAGCGCTGGCCGTTGGCGCGGCTCATCCCGCCATGGGCCTCGAACCAGTCGTAGACGTTTTGCTGCAGCATGTCGGTCCAGATGTAGGCGTAATAGCCCGCCGCGTAGCCCGAGCCCCAGATGTGGGCGAAATAGCTTGTGCGATAGCGCGGCGGAATATCGGCGATATCCAGGCCGGTCTGGGCCAACGCCCTGGCCTCGAAGGCGTCCACGTCCTGTATCGGCGCGTCGCCCGGCAGCGAGTGCCAAGCCATGTCGAGTTGGGCGGCGGCGAGCAATTCGCCGAACGTGAAACCTTCATTGAATTTTGCGGCGCGCTTGATCTTGTCGACCAACCCTTGCGGCATCGGCGCGCCGGTTTTGTAGTTCTTGGCGTAATGCGCCAGCACCCGGGGCTCCAACGCCCAGTGCTCATTGAACTGGGAGGGAAACTCGACGAAGTCCCGCGCGACCGATGTCCCCGACAATGTGGGATAGGTCTGATCGGCGAACAGGCCGTGCAGTCCATGCCCAAACTCGTGGAACATGGTTGTCACATCTTCGAAGGTAATCAGGGCCGGCTGACCGGGCGCGGGCTTGGTAAAGTTCGCCGTGTTGGAAATGACCGGCTTGGTCCCTAGCAGTTTCGACTGGCGGACGTAGCTGTTCATCCAGGCGCCGCCGGCCTTGTTGTCGCGCTTCCAATAGTCGAAGTAGGCGAGACCGAGCGGCTTATTATCGGCGTCGAACACCTCATAAACGCGAATGTCGGGCTGAAAGGTCGGGATGTCGGTACGGCGCTTGAAGGTGACGCCATACATCTGGTTGGCTGCGTAAAAGACGCCATTTTCCAACACGTTCCAAATTTCGAGGTAGGGCTTGGTCTCGCTTTCGTCCAGGTCGTACTTCGCCTTGCGGACCTTCTCGGCATAGTAGGTCCAGTCCCAGGGCTTCAGTTTGAAGCGGCCGCCGTCGGCGTCGATGGCGGCTTGCACCTCAACCGCCTCGCGCGCCTGTTCGGCCGCCGTCGGGGCGTCCAGCGCGTTCATGAAGCTCTTGGCCGTATCGGCCGTCTTGGCCATCTGGTCAGCCAGCGAATAATCCGCCCAGGTTTTGAAGCCGAGCAGGTTGGCCTTTTGCGTGCGCAGCTGGATCAGCTCCGCGATGGTCTCGCGCGTATCGTTCGCATCGCCCTTTTCGGCCCGTGTCCAGCTATGCTCGAAAAGGGCTTGGCGGGTCGAGCGGTCGGTAAGGGACTGGAGAGCCGGCTGCGTCGTCGTGTTCTGCAATGCGAGAAGATAGTCGCCCGCCAAGCCGCGGTCCTGGGCGTCGCGGGCGGCGGCGTCGATCTCTCCCACACTGAGACCCGCAAGTCTGGCCTTATCGTCTATGACGAGCGCGCCGGCCTTGGTCGCGGCCAACAGCTTCTGGCGGAAGGCGATACCGAGGCTCGATATCCGCTTGTTCAGATCCCGCAGCTTAGCTTGGTCGTTGGCGGACAGCTGGGCGCCCGCGCGCACGAAGCGCTTATAATATTCTTCAAGCAACGTCGCCTGTTCGGAATCGAGCTTTAGGGACGCCCGGCTGTCTGAAAGCGCCTTTACGCGTGCAAAGAGCTTGGGGTCGAGAAAGATGGCGTCGTTGTAGGCCGCGAGCTTGGGACCGACTGCAGCTTGGGTCTTCTGCAGCGTCGGGTTGGTGTTGGCTTCGTTGACCTGGCCGAACGCGAGTTCCGCGCGCGTCAGCATCTGCCCCTGACGCTCCATGGCGACGATCGTGTTATCGAACGTCGGCGGAGCCGGGTTGTCGGCGATCTCGCGGATCTGAGCGAGGCTTTCCTCGATCCCCTCCTCGATGGCCGGCTGATAATCGGCGTCTGCGATCTTGTCGAACGGCGGCGCCTGGAAAGGAAGCGTACTCGGCTGGGCGAACGGATTTGGCGCAGCCACGGCAGGGGAGACGACTGCGAGAACCGCGGCGGCGGCTAAAAGGTGGAACGACACCATCAACGATCCCCATGTTGCTGTTGGAGACCTAACAGCCCCGCTCAAGCGATGTCGATAGGAGCGTCGAGCCGGAGCATCGGCTTAGATCAGGGCTTAGCGCGACGCTGGCTCGGTTGCTCCGAGGCTTTCGTCGCGGCCGCTTCAGAAAGACTGTCCAGCACGGCGGCGATGGGCGTTTCCCAGTCATAGGGCGCGGGCTGTCTAAAGAGACGCACCGTGGGGTACCAGGGGCTATCGTCGCGGTTCATCAGCCAACGCCAGCAGCTATCGAACCGGTTCAGCAACCACACCGGCTTGCCCATCGCGGCGGCAAGATGGGCAACCGCGGTATCGACGCTGATGACGAGGTCGAGGTTCGCGACAAGGGCCGCGGTATCGCTGAAATCCTGCAAATCTCCCGTAAAATCGAACATGACCATGCCCGCCGGCGGCGCGTACGCTTCCGACGCGGGCGGGTCTTTTTGCAGGGAGACGAAACTGACTCCACGCGTCTGGGCCAAGGGGGCCAAGGTCGCAAGGGGGATGTTGCGGCGCCGGTTCAACGGCTGCAATTCCGGCTGGGCCGTACGGCGCCCGCCGACCCAGACTAGGCCGACCCGGAGCCCCTTGGCCGGCTCCAGACGCTTCGCCCAAAGCGCGACCTTCGCCGGATCGGCTCGGAGATAAGGCGTTTCGTTTGGGATGTTGTCTAGAGTGGTCCCGAAAAGGAGCGGCAGGCTCATCGTCGGGCAATGGGCGTCGAAGTCGGGCAAGGGCTCGCCACGTGCGATCACCGCATCAACGCCCGGTAGCTGTCGCATCAGGTCGACCAGGGGCGCCTGCACCTCGAACACAATCTTATGCCGGGGATCGATCAGCGGCAGATACCGACAAAACTGCAGCGTATCGCCGAAGCCTTGCTCCGCGTGGATCAGCAGCCGTTTCGCCTCAAGACCTCCGGTCCACATGGGTTGCTTAAAGGCGCGCGGGTCGCGCTTGAAATGGCTGCTGCGCCAGCGCGTCTCAAAGAGGGGCCACCCTTGCGCGTAGTCGCCCTGCATAAGCAGCGCCATGGCCAGATTATTGGGCGCTTCGATGGTCTCGGGAGCCAGGCGAATGGCGTCGCGATAGGCGCGCGCCGCCAAATCGGGCCGGCCCATCCGCTGCAGCACCACACCCAGATTACTGTGGCTGTGAGCGCAATTCGGATCGAGGGCGAGCGCCTTAAGGTAGCTGCCCATGGCGTCGTCGAGCCTATCCAGGTGACAATAGGCCGTTCCCAGACTGTTGTGCGCCTGAAGATAGTCCGGCTTTAGACGGATGGCTTCCGAGTGGTGGCGGACGGCGTCGTCGAAGCGACCCAAATCCAGCAGCACGTTACCGAGGCAGAGATGAATTTCGGGCGCTTGCGGGCTGAGCGCGACCGCCTTCTCCAGCCGGCCTAACGCCAAGTCGGGCTTGCCAAGGTCGCGTAAAGCACAGCCGAGATTGTAGTAGGCGTCCGCATAATCGGGATGCAGAGACAAAGCTCTGCCGAAACAAGCCACCGCCTCCGTAAATTGGCCCTTGCTGCGTAGCTCGGCGCCCAGATTATTATGGGCGATGGGACCGCCGGGTTTCAGTTGGATGGCGGCGCGGAAGCCTGTTATCGCCGCATCCTTTTCGCCCATCCGGCTCAGCACCAGGGCCAGGTCGCTGTAATAGTCCCCGTTTTCCGGTTCGAGCCGGATCGCTTGGGCGAAATACTCCGCCGCGCGACCGTCTTTGCCCGCGCCATAGGCGATGACGCCCAGCAGGTGGTGCGCTCGACCTTCATGGGGCCTTGCCGCGATCAGCTCCTTCAGCAGCAACTCCGCGACGCCAAATTCGTCGATAGCGAAGAATTCCCGGGCCAGTTGGTAGTGACCGTCGATCGAAGCGGCCTCGGTCGTCATCAGGCGGCCCGAGCGGTGGCGGTGGGACGATCCTCCAAGAGGTCCAAGGCGTCCAATAGCGCCAAGACGGGGGTCGCCCAATCGTCAGGCGCAGGCTGTCGGAACAGGCGCAGCGTCGGATACCAGGGGCTGTCGTCACGGTTCATCAGCCAACGCCAGCAGGTATCGAACCGGTTCAGGAGCCATACCGGCTTGCCCATGGCGCCGGCGAGATGGGCGACGGCGGTGTCGACGCCGATCACGAGATCCAGCGTCTCCACCAGGGCGGCGGTGTCGGTGAAGTCGTGCAGGTCGTCGGTGAAATCGAGCAGAGTCATGCCGGGCGGCGGCGCGCACGCTTCCGACGCCGGCGGGTCTTTTTGCAGCGAAACGAAACTGACGCCACGCGCCTGAGCCAAGGGGGCCAGCGCGCCAAGGGAGATATTGCGGCGGCGGTTTAAGGGGTGCGACTCCGGCTTGTCCGTACTGCGCCCCCCGGCCCAAACCAGGCCGACCCTTAGCCCTTGGGCCGCCTCCAGGCGCTTCGCCCATGTCACGACCTTCGCGGGGTCGGCCTTGAGATAGGGCGTCTGGTTCGGGATAGAGTCGAGATGGGTCTCGAAAATCAGCGGCAGGCTCATGATCGGGCAATGGGCGTCGAAGTCGGGCAAGGGCTCGCCTCGGGCCACCACGGCGCCCACGCCTGGAAGCTGCCGCATGAGGTCGACGAGGGGCGCCTGCACCTCGAAGACAATCTCGTGCCGGGGGTCGATGAGCGGCAGATACCGACAAAACTGCAGCGTATCGCCCAAGCCTTGCTCAGCATGAATCAAGAGGCGCTTGGGCTTAAGATCGCCGGTCCACTGGGGTTGCTCGAAGGCGCGCCGGTCGCACTTCAAATGGCTATTGCGCCAGCGCTTTTCATACAAACGCCAGCCCTCGGCATAGTCGCCGAGCAGAAGCAGCGCCATGCCCAGATTGCTCGGCGCGTCGAGCGTTTCGGGATCGAGGCGGATAGCCTCCCGATAGGCGTACGCCGCTAAATCGGGCCGGCCCGTCCGTTGTAGCACGATGCCGCGAGTATTGTGGCTGAAGGCGCAATTCGGATCGACGGCGAGGGCCTCAAGACATCTGCCCATGGCCTCGTCAAGCCTATCCTGGTAGCAATAGATGGCTTCTAAAATGTTGTACGCCTGGACATAGTCCGGCTTCAGACGGATCGCTTCGGAGTACTGGCGTATGGCGTCGTCCAAGCGCCCCAGACGCACCAGCACGTCGCCCAGGCTGTGGCGAATTTCAACCGTGTGCGGGCTGAGCGCGAGCGCCTTCTCGAGGAGCTCCAGCGCCAGGGCTGGATGGCCCATATCGCGCAACGTACAACCGAGATTGATGTAAGCGTTTACATAGTCGGGTTGCAGAGCCAACGCCGTGCGAAAACACGCCACCGCCTCCGTAAATTGGCCCTTGCTGCGCAGCTCGGCGCCCAGATTATTGTGGGCGGTGGGGCCGTGAGGTTTCAGGTGGATGGCGGCGCGGAAGCCTGTTATCGCCGCATCCTTTTCGCCCATCCGGCTCAGCACCAGGGCAAGGTCGCTGTAATAGTCCCCGTTTTCCGGTTCGAGCCGGATCGCTTGGGCGAAATACTCCGCCGCGCGACCGTCCTTCCCCGCGCCATAGGCGATGACGCCCAGCAGGTGATATGCGCGCCCTTCGTGGGGCCTGGCGGCGATCAGCGCCTTCAGCAACGACTCCGCAGCGCCAACGTCGTCGATGGCCAGGCGTTGCCTGGCCAATCGATAACGATCGTCGATCGCCGCGGGCTCGGTCGTCATCAGGCGGCTCTAACCATGGGCGTGGCGCGATCTTGCGACAGGTCGGCCGCGTGCTGGAGCGCCGCGGCGACATCCGCCGTGACCGAGTCCCAATCCCCAGGCGCGGGCTGTCGGAACAGGCGTAGCGTCGGATACCAGGGACTGTCGTCGCGGTTCATCAGCCAACGCCAGCAGGTATCGAACCGGTTCAGGAGCCATACCGGCTTGCCCATGGCGGCGGCGAGATGGGCGACGGCGGTATCGACGCCGATCACGAGGTCCAGCGTCTCCACCAGGGCGGCGGTGTCGGTGAAATCGTGCAGATCGTCGGTGAAATCGAACAGAGTCATGCCGGGCGGCGGCGCGTGCGCCTCCGACGCGGGCGGGCCCTTTTGCAGAGAGATGAAGCTGACGCCCCTCGCCTGCGCCAAAGGCGCCAAGCTGGCCAGGTTCATGGAACGCCTGCGATTCGTAGGCGCCAGTTCCGGCTGGTTCGGACGCGCGCCCCCAGCCCAGACCA
>Ga0116231_10010509_pt1 | contig 14860 bp, 13 predicted proteins | sample S1TSphgellanicum_2_FD_89695 | JGI IMG/M metagenome (GOLD analysis project Ga0116231, IMG submission 89695) | Host-associated microbial communities from peat moss isolated from Minnesota, USA - S1T2_Fd - Sphagnum magellanicum MG | ecosystem: Host-associated > Plants > Peat moss > Unclassified...
GCGCATCAGCTGGTTGTTTGGCACGACAATGGAAATTATGCGGGGCAGCAATTGGCGTTCATCTTGCGCAACCCGGTATTTTTCGTCTTTGTGGTGGTGGTGGACGTTGTGAGAAATGCCTGGCTCTACCTTCGATCCGCCACCACCATGATGGTGGGCTGGCCGTCTGAGATCGCTTTGCCGGTCGTGTCGTTCCTGTCGATCATAGTCTGTTTTATCGTATTGCCGCTTGCCGGGGACCCTATCGACCGGCCACTGAGCCGGCCATATCGTCACCTGGTTCTCTGGCTCATTCCTGTCTGTGGCCTTGCCGTGCTTACGTTCATCTATCTTGCCTATGAGCGCGTGGGTTGGCCCTGGATCGACCAGGCCCAGGGCCGCCACTTCATTCCGCTTCTGCCGCTTCTGGCGGTTTTTCTTGGCGCGGCGGAAACGAAAAAGCTGGCTCAGGGCGTGGCGATCGCCGCACGCACCGTTCTTGTCGCCGTGCCGCCGATCAACGCCCTTGCGCTGATCTGGGTTATCTGCGAGCGCTATAGTTTGGGTGTGGTATGAGATTGACAGAGGTTCTCTTGTCGCTGTTTGTTCACGCGACCTCGCCCGAATCGCGCTTGGGCGATGCGGGCTAGGTACGCCCCCTGTCCAACGCCTGGCCTTCTTCGTGAATCCGTCGTGTTCCTCGTGTCTTCGTGGTTAAACCTCTTTCTTGGCCTGCTGCCTGCGTTGACATTTGCATATCGGAACCATGAACCATCTGCTTCCAGCCCTGCCACGCGGCCAGGCCGATGGCGACAGGCGTAAAAAGTATTTCCGACCCGATGGAAAAGAACCCGCAATACACCGGAAACAACCACAAGAGAACATCGATCAGCCGCAAACGCCATCGGTTGTTGGCCACAATGAAGGCCACGGCGAGCGAATACGCCACCATATCGCTGGTGTAGCCATACGGCATGATCATGAGTGACAGGCAAACGGTCACGCACATGCGGGCTGTAGGCTCCGCATCCGGCCGGCGCCAGGCGCGATACACAAGCACCATCGCGCCCAGGGCAAAAACGGCATGCACCGCATTGGCGGGCGCCGTGCCGAAACCCATGGTGCGCAGCATCCAGAATACCGAAACGCCGTTGCTGATGTTCGGCTGTGGCGGCGGCATGTTCAGAATGCCGCGCGCCATGCTGGCCGAATGGGTGAAGAACAACACCCAGGCCCTTGCGCCAAACAAAACGATCACGGCCGCCGCCAACAAACCGGTTGTCAGCGCGGCGGCGGCGATCGCCCGCCAGTGTCGTGCTGCAAGCCAGGCCACGGGAACGATGATGCCCTGTTGCGGTTTTAGGGTTGAAATCCCTAGCATGATCCCGGCGCGGATCGGGTAACGCGGCGCCAGGAGCACGCCCGCCACAACGAGCGCCCCCGTGATGGTTCCATACTGGCCCAGAACGAGCGAGCGCCATGTCGCCGGCGCCGCCAGGCCGAACATCAAGGTCGGCCACGTCACGCGCGCATGGCGAAGCAGCAGCACGGCTATCGCGAATGTGCCGATATCCCACACTATGAAGGCCGGAAAAAGCGGCAGGAAGGAGAGCGGCACGCCGATGAGCAAGACGGTGGGCGGATAAATCCAGTCCTGAACCTGTAACGGCTTGCCAAACTGGCCTTCCGTATAGGCGTGAAACAACTCCGACGAATAAAGCCAATCCAGCCCGCCGGCACGGGCAAGGTGCCCAGCCCCCCACAAATTGGCGAAATCCCCCTCCGGCATCAGGTGATCCGGCGTGGGGCGCAACGGCCCGAGCGCCCAGTTGCGCCGCAGAAGATAGGCGGCGAAGGATAGCCAGAATACCGAGAGGCCAATCAGCAACACCCAGCTCAACAATCCCTCGATCGCGCGCCAGTCTGATATTTTATCATGCGCGGCGACAATCTTCCGGGGATGCGCCAAGGTATTTCTCGCTCCTGCGTCGTCCGGAAAACGGGCGGGAACAGGCTAAGCGAAAAGCGAAGGCTTCCGGCAGATTCGGAAACTACGCATGGAATCCCGCTGGCCAGTGCAAATCGTTGGGTGACGCAGTCCACCGATCCATCGCGGAATTTCGTCCACCATGCGAATTCGCACGTGTGCCGGCCTCGGCGCGAGCTGGCATAAGTAGGCGAGAATCTTCTTTTTCTGAAGAAAAAGAAGCAAAAAGACTTTTGTTCCTGGGGGCTTGTGGCAGAAGTGGCCCTGGGTGGATAAAGGGTATCTTCACGCCAACAGGCTCCCGGATTCGCAGTATTGCCAGAGGCACCCCCCGAAAACCGTCTCCCGCCGCCGCTCGAAGCGCTCGGCGGCTGGATGGACGCGGCGTGGTTCAGCGACTCGGTGCTGACGGACGAAAACGTGGTCGGCATCGCCCTGCCGAAACTGCCGGGCATCCGCAAACAGAGTTTCAGCCTCGTCGAACGCTCGGCCCAAAAACCCGTGCGCGGCGGAAAGCGGGCGAGCGCGCCGCTGACACGGCGCGCCACCGCGGCCGCGGTGCTGGGCCAAATCCTGGATGAGTACGGCGCCACCAGGGCCGCCGCTTTCGGCCGGGCCCGGCTGATCTTCGAACCCCTGCCGACACTGTTCTTCGCGGAACTGGCCCTCTCGCGGGTAAAATTGCGCGCCGCCAACAAGCTGCGCCGCCTGCTGATCGATAACAGTTTTCGCGCCTGCGTGCTGAGGGTCGAACAGGCGCGGGCCATCATCATGGTATGGCCGGCCACGGAAACCGCCATTACCCTGTTCGTCGAGGCTGCCTCGCCCACGCAAAAAATGCATATCCAGTTCGACCAGGCCGAGGATGCCCGCGCGAAGTCCCTGCAAACCGCCGCCCCAGGGCAGCCCGTGCAAACCAAATCCAAGGACCAGCCCCTGGGCACACGCGAGCGAAAACGCCTGGAATCCGAGAACACCGCGTTGCTCCAGCAAATTACCGACCTGCGCGCCGAAATCGCCCGGCTGCAAAAATCCCAGTCGGCCCTCGGCGCCATGGAGCAGCTTGGCCTGGACGATGCTCGCCTCAAATCGATGCTGCGCCTGCTGCACCCCGACAAGCACGGTGGCAGCGAGGCCGCCACCGAGGCGGCCAAATGGATCAACGGCCTGCGTGACCTGCTGAAAGCCAGGCAAGCCGGCTGACCGTCCGAATGGCCCATTGTATGCGGCGCCGTCCTGACGCAGGGTAAGTGCTTGATCGTTCTGGCCTGTCAGGAGCAGCCCCATGGATGTGCAGCTCGAAACGGCCCATCCCCTGGTGGCACGGCTGGACCGCTACGTAGCGCTGACGCAGGCGGAGCGACTAGCCCTGCGTGCGCTCACCACGGATCGCGTCACCATCAAATCCGGCCGCACGCTGGTGGTGGAGGCGCGCCAATCCGACAGCATGTTTGTTCTGCGCACCGGCTGGCTGCACACCTCCACCGTGCTGAAGGGGGGTGCGCGGCAGATCCTGCGCATCCATCAGCCGGGCGATCTGGTGAACACCTCCTGCCTCGCCTGGTCGCGCGTGGTGGCGACCGTGACGGCGGTGACCGCGGCCGAAGTATGGCCCGTTCCGCGCGCGCGGCTGACCGGCCTGTTCATCCGGCACCAGCGCCTGGCCGCCCTGCTATACGGGCTTTCGATCGCCGAGAACGTGGCGTTTTGCGACCGCCTGAAATCGCTCGGCCGCACCGATGCGGAGGCGCGGCTTGCCGCTTTGCTGCTCGATCTTCTGTTCCGCCAGCGCATCACCGCGCCGGACAAGCCGGACGAGCTGGAGCTGTTCCTGACCCAGAGCGACATGGCCGATGCGTTGGGCCTGACCAAGGTGCATGTGAACCGCGTGTTGAAGAAGATGACGGATGAGGGCTTGATTGAACGCACCGGCCGCCACGTGCGCATCCCCGATGTTGGGAAGCTGATCGATCTCAGCGGCTTCGTCGATCGCCACACCGAGGTTTGCACCGATTGGTTGCCGTAAAAACGCTAAAGAAACAAAAGTTTTTTGGTTCTTTTTTTCAAAAAAGAACTACTTTCTTACTTACTTCGCAAAGCCGCGTCCCGCATCGCCCCAGCGCGATTCGGGCTATGTCGATCAGCTTGTAAGCGCGTGATGTTCGTGCCAGTGCCGTGCGATATCGATGCGGCGGCACACCCAGACCTTCTCGTGCCCCGCGACATACTCCACAAATCGCTTCAGCCCGGCAAACCGCCCTGCCCGCCCCGCGAGGCGGCAATGCAGGCCGATCGACATCATCTTGGGCAGCACCGCGCCTTCCTCGTACAGCACATCGAAACTGTCCTTCAGATACGCAAAGAACTGGCCGCCTTCGGTAAAACTGCCGGTGGCGAAGCGCATGTCGTTCGCTTCCAGCGAATAGGGCACAATCAGCTGCGCGCGGCCATGTTGCGTGTCCCAGTAAGGCAGATCGTCGGCGTAGCTATCCGCGTCGTAGAGAAATCCGCCTTCCTCGGCGACGAGGCGGCGCGTGTTCGGGCTGCATCGGCCGAGATACCAGCCATGGGGGCGTTCGCCTGTCGCCTCCGTATGCGCCTCGATCGCGCGGTGCAGGTGCGCGCGTTCCATCTCCACAGGCATGTGCTGGTAATCGATCCAGCGCCAGCCATGGGTGGCGATTTCGTGGCCGCCGGCCAGCATCGCGGCCACCGCCGCGGGGTTGCGCAGCAGCGCCATGCCCACGCCGAAACAGGTGAACGGAAAACCATGTGTTTCGAAAAGCCGCAGCAGGCGCCAGAACCCGGCGCGGCTGCCATATTCGTACATGCTTTCGATATTGATGTTCCGGCCGCCCTGGATGGCAGGCGGATTGGCGATATCCGACAGGAAGGTTTCCGAGGCCGCGTCGCCGTGCAGCACGCAGTTTTCGCCGCCCTCCTCGTAGTTCACCACGAATTGCACGGCAATCCGGGCATCGCCTGGCCAGTGCGGGTGCGGTGGCGTGGCGCCATAGCCGATCAGATCGCGCGCATATGCCTCGCCCGCATCCGTGCCCATCGTAGCGCTCCGCTTTCCATGCCGTGCCCAGCGATGTAAGCAGGTGCCATGCCAAGCGTCGAGCATGGAACCGGCACCTCGATGCCCACGCCCTGGACCGCCCCGGACATTTTGGAAAAGCTGGATCGGCTCGCCACCTGCACCGAAAAGGCGGGCGAAATCAGCCGCCTGTTCCTCACCCCCGAACACGCGCAGGCGCTTTCACTGGTGAGAGGATGGATGCAGGAGGCCGGCCTGGAAACCCGGCTGGACGCTTCGGCCACCCTGGCCGGCACGCGCCCATCCGACAGGCCAGGAATGCCGAGACTTCTTATCGGCTCGCATATCGATACGGTACGCGGCGCCGGCCGGTATGACGGGTGCCTGGGCGTGATCATGGCCATCGCGCTGGCCGCCCGGCTGCGCGACGCGGAGCTGCCCTACGCGCTCGAAATCCGGGCCTTCGGCGATGAGGAGGGCGTGCGTTTCCCTGTGACGCTCACCGGCGCCCACGCCACCGCCGGCACGTTCGATCCGGCCTGGCTCGGCGCCGCCGATGACGACGGCATAACGCTCGGCGAAGCTTTTGAGTCCTTCGGCACCGACCCGGGAAACCTGGCGCGGTGCAAACCTGCCGACGTATTCGCCTATCTCGAAATCCATATCGAACAGGGACCCGTGCTGGAAGCGGCCAATCTGCCCGTGGGCGTGGTGACCGCCATCAATGGGGCCGCGCGGTGGGAGCTGACGATCACCGGCCGCGCCGGCCATGCCGGCACGGTGCCCATGGCGCAACGGCGGGATGCGCTGGTGGCGGCATCCGCCATGGTGCTTGCCGCGCGGCGCATCGCGATCGAGCGCCCCGATGTTGTCGCCACGATCGGCCGGCTCGTTGTATCGCCGGGTGCGGCGAACGTGATCCCGGGGGAATGTATTCTTACCCTCGATCTGCGCGCGCCGGAGGATGCCGCGCGCAGCGCCGCCGCGCGGGAGATTTTGGCGGCGTTCCAGCACATAGCCGCGGAAAACCGCACCAGCCTTTCCGCGCAGCTGCTGCACGATGCCCCGGCCACCGCATGCGATCCGCGCCTGCAAAGCCGCCTCGCGGCCTCCATCGCCGCGGCCGGCCTGCCCGCGCTGCACCTGCCCAGCGGCGCGGGGCACGATGCCATGGCCATCGCCTCGCTCTGCCCCATCGGCATGCTGTTCGTGCGCTGCGCCGGCGGCATCAGCCATCATCCCGACGAATCGGTGACTGTCGATGATGTCGCGACCGCGCTGGACGTGATGCTGCACACGCTGCAAAACCTCGACCCCACCGCGTTCCTCTCGCCCTGACATTGGGATTTTTTCACCATGGACCCTATCCGCATCACCGCCGGCGGCATTGTTTTCACCGCGCGATTCGAGGCCGAGGCGGCGCCGAAAACTGTCGCCGCTTTCAAAACCATGCTGCCCTATCGCAACCGCATCATCCATGTGCGATGGAGCGGCGAAGCCTGCTGGATCCCGATGGGCGATTTCGATCTCGGCCTCGGTTTCGAAAACGCGACCGCCTACCCGCTGCCGGGGCAGATCCTGCTTTACCCAGGCGGGGTCAGCGAAACCGAAATCCTGCTCGCCTACGGCCACTCGCATTTCGCCAGCAAGGCGGGCACGCTGGCGGGTAATCATATGCTGACCATCAGCGAGAATTTGGATGCGCTGACGGTGCTGGGCAAGAGAACGCTTTGGGAGGGCGCTCAGGACATCAGTTTCGAACTCATATAAGAGAATAAGCAAGGCCTTCTTTTTTGAAAAAAAGAAGCAAAAAACTTTTATGTCCTGGGCACATTTTCCCGCGAAACGCTCCAAGGGAACAAAAGTTTTTTGGTTCTTTTTTTCAAAAAAGAACATTCTTGCTTTTTCTTTGATGCAACCGGAACCGCTCGTTGCGCGATCACGCATCAAACCAAACGAGAGGGACACCATGCATCCGCTTTTCCTGCTTGCCATCGCCACATTCGTGCTTCTGGTGGGCTTCCTGGTCTGGAACAAACTATCGGTGAAGCAGCACCCCCATGGCGACAGCACAACCGGCATCGGCGGCGTCAATGACCCGCTCTCCGGTGCCACGCACGGCAAGCTGCGCGACCCCGCGGGGATGACAGCCAGCCTGGACGAAGCCGCCGGCCGGCCGCTGAATGCGCGACCGCGCTAGCGCGGGCGTGACCGCCGCAACTTTGGGCTGTGCTCTTGCCGATCTCGTGCAACTATGCTAGACACTACAACGCGAGGTTGTGGGACCAGCCGCGCAGGACGTCTCCTCAGGGCCGGGCGGTGCCGCAAGGCACCGCCCCAGGAGCCTGCGCTGGCGGCTGATCTCGGAAAGCCCAACACGCCTGCCATGCTTGCGGCTCAGGCGGTTGAAATTCGCCTGAGCCCATGAGGCATCTTCTATTTTCCGGTGAGCACGAAGCCGGAATCGATACCGATCACGCAGACGGCCTGGCCACCATAGCTGACCGTCACGTTGGATAATGAGACTTTGAACTGATCGAAGGCAATTGTGTTGATTGTGCCCGAGGTCCAGGAAAGTGTCACGCCGGTATCGGCTTGCGACCCCGTCGCAGCGCCGATGTAATTGGTAGGGTCCGCGATCGTCGCCGGAAAATTTGGAAATGTCAGCGTGGCGATAACGATTCCGGTTTTGCTAAGGGGCACGCCGGTAGAGTTCATGACAACGGGTTTGCCGGCACCGCCGACCACCGCCTGGGCATCGTACGCCTGGCCCTGAACGATGTTCAGCTTGCTGCCACAAACGCCCTCCGGGTCATTGACGGATGTGTAAAGCACCACGGCATGATAGATTCCGGGTTTCAGTTGCACGCTGGCCGCATGGGCATGGGCGCCGCAAAAGCATAGGAATGCCGCAGCAGCGGCGCTGATTTTCTTCATGGGAATGTCTCGCTGTTAGATGAATGGCGGGGTTCGGGCGTTCGGCTAGGTGCCATTGGCCAGAAAGACGGCGTCGAACGAGGCGGTGCACAAAAGCGTTCCGCCGCGCGTGACGGTTACGTTTGCGGCCTTGAACTTGAACTGGTCGGCCTTGATCGTGTTCAGGGTTCCCCCGGTCCAGCGTAGGCTGATCCCGTTGGTGAATGGCGAACTCCCTTCGGCCGTGCCATTATAGGGCACCGGGCCGGTGATCGTCTGGGGGAAGTTGTGAAACGTATAGTCCAGAAAGATCACTTCCGTTGCCGAGGGCCCGCCGCCGGGTGCAAAGGTAAACATTTCAGTCAGGAACATGGGCTTGCCGGCCCCGTGAACCACCGCGAATCCGTTCACGGTATCTCCCTGAATAAGTCCAATGCCGGCGCACGCCTTGTTCGGGTCGTTGCTGGCAACAACGTAAATATGACTTTCGTAATAGCCCGGCGTTATCGTGGTGGCGGCCGCCGGCGCTGTGGCCGCGACGATGATCGCGGCTGCGGCGGCCATTTTTTGAATCATTGTGGTCTCCGGTAAAGCACGTTGTTGGAGCCAGGCGCCTGAACAGCGCCTTGGCAGGATTTCGCAGCAGCAGCCGCAGGCCGCTCAAATTTATTTATTTCGCTGTTTTTAATGGAGCAATCATGGCCGGCCGATTTGAGACGCCACGACAAGACAATGATACGCTGTGCGCAATGGCCCCCCAGCATGCTGCCGGGGTGGCATGAGCACCGACGCCCTTCCCGCCGCGCCGGCCGATGCGGTGCCGATGTTCCGGCTATCCACCGGGATTGGGCCGGGTGCCGCGGCCCGCGAGATAATTGCGGGCGAGGTGGCGTTTGCCGCCTACTGCCAGGTGACGCAGGAAATCTTTACCTGCACGTTGCCTCAGGGCATGACGCCGGCCGAGTTTCAACTCGACATGACAGCATGGCACCTGGGCACGGTGATGCTGGGCTCGATCCGCGCCTCGGCGCTTGCTTTCGATCGGTCGGCATCCATCGTCACCGCAAGCGGCATGGATCACCTGATGGTGCAACTCTATACCGAGGGCGGTTTTACCGGCACCGCGGGGGATGGCGCGATCACCGTGGCCCCGCAGGATGTGTGCGTGTTCGACCTGACACAGACGCTGCGCACCCAGGCCTCGGCTTTTCATAACCTCACGCTGCTGGTGCCGCGTGCTTATGTGGCTGCCGCGGTGGAGGATGTGGCAGCGCTGCACGGGCTGGTTTTGAGGGGGCACGACCCGCTGACGGAACTGCTGGCGGAACATTTACGTGCGCTTGCGGCCCGCGTGCCGCGTCTGCAATCAACCCGCGCGGCGAGGGCTGCGGCGCGCGGCACGGTCGCCTTGATAACCACCATGCTGGCCACCGCCACGCCGCAAACCCGCGCGCGTGCCGGTGCTGCTTCGCCGTCGCCGCATCGGCGCGCCATGCAGTTCATCGATCGCCATCTATCGGACGCGGCGCTCGATTCCGATCGGGTTGCCGAGGAGCTCGGCATGTCCCGGGCCACGCTGTATCGGCTGTTCGAGCCGCTGGGCGGCGTTTCCGCTTATATTCGCAGGCGGCGTCTGACCTGTGCTGCCTTGCATCTTGCTTCGCCGGAGTATCGCCACGAGCGTGTGTCGCAGGTTGCTTTCCGCTGGGGTTTCAGCAGCGAGGCTTCGTTCAGCCGCAGTTTCCGCCTGCAATTCGGCCTCACGCCCACTGACGCACGTGACCGCGCCGACCGGATTTGGGTCGCGCACGCCTGGGCCGACGAGCAGTCTGACCCGGTAAGGGAATTCATGGTATGGATGAGAACGCTGCGGGAAGGATAGTGCCATCAGCGTGTGGCGCTGCGGTAGAGCTGGCCAGTGTCTCGTTCGCGGGCAATTGGGGAAACAAAAGTTTTTTGGTTCTTTTTTTCAAAAAAGAACGCCTTGCCTATAAGCCTGGATATGTGTGTTTGCGCATGCTGGCGGTGGCGCTTTTGGCGGAGGGTTTGCATCGGGCGGGCGGGTGAGATGCGGCGGGAGGATTTGATGCGTCGCGACGCATCGCTACGCGGCCCGCACATCGCTGAGAAAGCGATCCACTTTGGCCGATAGTTCCTGCGCCTGAACCACAAGATGCCGCGCGGCATCCAGAACCACCACGCCGGCAGATCCGGTTTCACCCACCGCCACGCTCACATCGTCGATCGTGTTCGTTACAAGATGGGCACTCGCAGAGGTCTGCGACACGTTGCGGGCAATTTCCGCGGTCGCGGCGCTTTGCTGCTCCACCGCATCGGCAATGGCGGCCGCAATGCCGCCCACCTCCTCGATCGTGGCCATGATGCCGCGGATGGCATTGACGGCTTCACCCGTCGCCTGCTGCATGTGCGTGATCTGCCTGCCAATGTCGTCTGTGGCCTGGCCTGTGCGCTGGGCCAGTGACTTCACTTCATTGGCCACAACGGAAAATCCACGCCCGGCTTCGCCCGCGCGGGCGGCCTCGATCGTGGCATTCAACGCCAGAAGATTCGTCTGGCCCGCAATGGCGCTGATAAGTTTCACCACCTGCCCGATCCGCTCGCTTGCCGCCGCCAGGGCCTGCACCGTGGCATCCGTGCGCCGCGCATCTTCCACCGCGCGCGTGGTGACGCTGCTGGAGGCCTCTACCTGCCGGCCGATTTCCGCGATCGAACTTGTCAGCTCCTCGGCAGCGGCCGCCACGGTGGTGACGCTGGCCGAGGCATCCCGTGCTGCTCCCGCCACCCGTGCCGCCTGTATTTTGGTGGCGGCGGCGCTGCCGCTCATTTTCTGGGCCACCCCTTCCACCGCGCCCGCAGCACGCGTCACCTCGCGCACAATGCCGCCAACCGTGCTTTCGAAGTTGATGGCAAGGCCATTCAGGGCCTCCTTGCGGGCGGCCTCAGCCTCCTGCTTCTGCTTCTCCTGCGCGACACGCAGCGTGCCGATCTGCAGCAAACCATCGCGGAACACCGAGAGTGCTGTAACAATGGCGCCGAGTTCATCATGACGCACGAGTGCTGCGAGGTCGGTTTCGGTGTCCCCTGTCGCAAGGCGGGAGGTGGCATCGGCAATGCGCCGGATCGATCGCACGGTGCTCCAACTCATCGCCGCGGTCGCTGCGAGTGCCAGCAGCACGGCCGCCATGGTGGCGCCGATCAGGGCGCTCTGCGCATTGGCGTTGGTGGCGCCGGCGGCGCGCGAATCGGCCAACTGGCGCTGGCGCACCTCGGCCACTAGGTCGCCGACGGATCGCCTGGTCACCTCGAAACTTTTGTCGAACGGGCGGAGAAAGGACACGGCCGAGGCAAAATCGATATCCAGCATCTGGGATACCCAGTCTGCCGCGCTCTTGTATTTCAGAACATCCTGCGTCAGCAGGTCGATTTTTGGCTTTTGGCCGGCGGTTGCCCTGCTGTCTCGCCAGTTGCGCAGCAGGGCGGCAATGTGGTCGGCATCCTGCGCTATGGCATGCAGCTCGGGCCCTGGGACAAAGCCTTTCGTGTGGGCCGCCTGCAGCGCCAGGATGTGATAGAGTTTGGCATCGATGTCTTGCACGCCCTCGGAAATAGCCTGCAGTTCCTGAACCGATTCGCCTGCCTGCTTTATGGTTTGTAACGAGTTCCATTCACGCGTGAGCCCGCCTGCACCGATCAGGGCCAGCAGGATGGAGGCCGCCAGCACAACCATCGGCGCAAGGGCCACCTTGATCAGGAAGGGCCAGTTGGCGGGTCGAAGAAAGCGCGGCATCAAAGCCCCCATTGGGTGACTTTGATTATTTACCGGGCCTGTTGAAGGCGTGGTTAACCGTGGCTGTCTTCAGCCTGGCGTTTAAGACTCTTCTTTTTCTGAAGAAAAAGAAGCAAAAAGACTTTTGTTCCTGGTGCTGTTGCGGGATGCGTCGTCTGCGATCAGTAGTGTAGCCGGGCGACGGCGAAGAAGCGGCGGTCCACGGTCTCTCCCGCAGTCTCGATCTGGTTTGTCAGGTTGACCTGCTCGCCTACGCCGGCAATCGAAAAATAGGTCGTGATGTTATAGGCCACCCGCAGGTTCAGCGTGACATAATCCGCGATCGGGAACGGAACGGCGCCAGGCGAACTCAGGGAAGGGCGCATGAAATCCATGTAGGCCGATTGCCATCTGGCCTGCACATCGAACTCCCATTGCGGCAAGCTGTAGCCAAGGCCCCAGACTATCTCATGACGCGGCGTACCGTCGGCATACTGGATTTGCGTGTTCTGTATCTCTGCGGCAGAGGCCGTGATGTCCTGCGATATCGAGGCGTAGCGATAGCTGAGATTCCAGCGCAAACCGCCGCTGGTCTTGCCGCGGGCGCCGACTTCAAATCCGGTCTCGTTGCTGGAGCCGATATTGTTCACGCTGAAAATCGGCTCGCGGCCATAGAAGCCCGAAAGCGTGTAGCCAGGGAACGGCAGAAGATTGGTGTTGCGCTGAAAGAATACCGAACTGGTCAGCGTGGCGCCCAAACCCGACAACCGCCTGTCATAGGAGAGCTCGGCATTGTATACCGATGTGGGATGCAGGTCTGGCGCGCCGGCCACCAACCCGCCGAAATACAGGATCTGCCCGCCAAAATCGATCAACGAGGGTAGCTGCAGGCCGCGCGCAGCGGTGATGCGAAAAATGTCGTTGTCGGTGGCGCGGATCACCAGGCCGCAATTGAAGCTGAGCGCAGCCAGGGTGGTGCTATCGTAGATCTCGCGCGAACGGCCCGGCGACGGCAGGAAAATGCCGGTATCGTGCAGCTGCAGGTAATCCTCGCGCACAGCATTCGTCAGTTCCAGCATGCGCGATATTTGCCAATCCCACATGCCGTTGGCGGCATAAACGTCGTAGGAATCGGTGCCGCCGCCATAGCCGGAAAACTGAATGCCGCTGTTGCGGTATTCCAGCCCGACGCGCACCGTGTTGTCGGCGTTCAGCTTCAGCAGATCGCTGACCTTGGCCACCAGCACGTCGGCCGTATTGTTCAGCGGGCCGCCCTGTTCGAAATTGGCGATCGTCATGTTGCGGTAGATATCGAAATCCAGCGCGCCAAGCCGGGTATCCGCCGCGCCGCCGAAACGCCAGTAACTGGCGTCGTTGGCTTCGTCGCCGAATGTATCGAGCGTGATCTGCGTCAGCGTATGGGCGTTCGCATAGCCGGTTTCCGCGCGCAGAAGCACGGTGGGGGTCACTTGCCAGCGCCCGGATATATTCCATGTGCCCTGTTGCGGCGGAAATGGATCGGCACTTCCGCTCAGAAGCTGGTAGCCGTTGGAAAGGTAGCCGCCGGCGGAGATGCGCACGCCCGCCGTGGTGCCTAAATGCTGCGTGGCCACCAATGATCCCGATGCATAGCCCTGCGTACCGCCGCGCGCCGTGGCGCTGTTCACGTTGTCCAGCAATGGATCGAAGGTGACGATGTTGATCACGCCGGCGGCGGCGTTGAAGCCGAACAATGCCGTGGCAGGCCCCTTGACGATCTCGATCTGGCGGATTTCGTCCAGCTGCACCGGCAGCGTGTTCCATGCGGTGTAGCCGTAATCGTCGTGATAAACCTGGCGCCCATCGATCAGCACTAGCATGCGCGGATAAGAGGGCGTGTCGTAGCCGCGAATGCCCACCTGCACATCGCCCCAGCTGTAGCGCCGTATGTCGATGCCGGTCACGAATTGCAGGATGTCGGGGATATTGTCGGCCCCGGACTGGCGGATCTCGTCGGCGCCGATGATCACCATGTCGGCCGGCACGCGCGAGGCGAGCTGTGGTTTGCCGGTGGCAGACGTGGTGACCGGCTGGCCATAGATCTGTTCCAATGTGCCATAATCCACGGCCTGAGCGAACACCGTGCCCGGCGCGGCCAGCGCTGCGCCCGCCATGAGGATCGTGCGCAAAAACGATGTTTTTTGCATGGGTCGCATCCAAACCATTATATTTCGTGAATCAGCATCGCCAGCGCGGCGGCAAAGCGAAGGCCCGCTTCCTGGGCCGCGGCGCGGTTGACCGTAAGGTCCACCTCCGGATCGGTTTGCACGGCCATCACGCAATGGGCCGCCTGAACATCGGCGACCGAGGCGGTGATGGTGAGAATCTTGTGGCTCCGCGCGGCCTTCATCGCCACCTCGCCGGGGCCGCCGGCCGCCACGATCACGGCGATGAAGCCGGCGCCATCCTGCAATGTGGTGGCATCGACCGGTTTGGCGGTGATCGTGCCGCCGCCGGAGGAAAGGCCGCCGGAAAACAGGGCCGCAATGCTTTCCGCATCCGCTTTTGAAGCGGCATCGGAACCATACAGCACGGCCACCGTGCCGCCGGCGGGGGCCGGTTCCAGAAAGCCTAATGCTTTAGCAATAATCAGCGCATCCTTGGCCGTAAGCGATGCGGCCGCCGCCGGCTGGGTGGCCAGGTGAACAAGCAGAATGGCGAACGAACCGCCACGAAAAAGCTTTCGCTTCAGTTCTGTGCGCCAAGACCTCATGCGATCAGCCTTCCAGGTTGCACCATGCCACAAGCCGCCCGCTTTTCGTTACGGTAAGCGCGGCTCGGATGGTGCGACCGTTCTAGGTGCGAGAGGGTGAAAACAGTCTTAAACGCAATGCACCGTTTCTATGGGCCAATTTGTTGTTGTTCGATGCGGCTCTGCGAGTGGTTAATATGTGGGCGAAGAGTCCTCGCAGGCGGTCTCGGAACGGATGCGGCATGAGCGCCCAGGGGCGGGGGGCAGCGCCGGCCAAGTCCGCATCCAGGTCGTCGACCGTTCCGATGAGCAAGCGGGCAACCGGTTTCAGGGGGTGGAAAATTGTTTCACTTAGGGTAATGGGGGCAAAACCCCGGGTAAAACTGTTTCGAAATTGGAAGAAAGGCCAGGGGCTCTGCC
>Ga0116231_10010510_pt1 | contig 14860 bp, 12 predicted proteins | sample S1TSphgellanicum_2_FD_89695 | JGI IMG/M metagenome (GOLD analysis project Ga0116231, IMG submission 89695) | Host-associated microbial communities from peat moss isolated from Minnesota, USA - S1T2_Fd - Sphagnum magellanicum MG | ecosystem: Host-associated > Plants > Peat moss > Unclassified...
AGAAAGGCCCGAAACGAGAAAATGCATAGCTTTTTTCTAACGTTCTTCTGTCATTATTCTCCAAAACGTCTTTCCAACTTAAGCTTGAAAAAATAGAATGTTTGGAGGCGATCCAATTGCTGACTTGAAGTAATTGATCAATTTCGTGTATTGATGGTAACTGATCATGATATCCATAGCGTTTTTCACGCCAAATCTTGACTTCCTTTTGCTGTATTTTTGTACCGTCATCAATACGCTTAATCAACTTGACAGATTGTATTGCCCCAAGGCCTGTACGTTTTAATTGGCTAAGTCGATCTAAAAAAAAACGTGAATAAATGTCCTTTTAGGAAAATGGTGAGTAATAAAGCTACCAAGACGAAAGCCAAACGTGTTTCCTGTAGGTAGACGTATTAAATTAAAATAATCTATAAAATTTACATCTTGATACAATAATTTTCCATAATAATAATCACTAAACCAACTTGAATCTGAATTACGATTTAGTTTGAGTCTGACTGAAATTGGATTTACTTTTTGCGCCATAACTTACTATCGTACCTTTTCTTTCGGTTTTACTTTGGTCTTCGAGGGCGAAAAGGAAGGTTGTTTGGTTCTTTGTCACATTGAAATCCCCCAAACCATGGTGCTTTTCACTACATTCTTGATATTGTTGGGAAGCCGTTAATGATTAACGTTAATTTCATAATGTTTCAATCTATGGTGGAGAAGTCATTGAAAATTGAACAAAATTTTCAATAGAAATTCATTTAAATCAAAATTGAAAAATATAAAAAAGTTTGGGCACACTTTTGGTATTGTTGGAAGTTTTTAGTGAGTAGGACTTAATGAAGGTGATTTGGTAGTTTTTAGACATAAGGTGGGGAAAATATTGAATTTTGAGTAGTTTTTGTTATTGAAAATTTAATTTTGACTACAAAAATGGTTTGAAAGCCTGAAAATTAGTTGGGTACAAATTCACACTTGGGCTAATGACAAAAGCTAAATTTCATTTATTAAAAAATGGAAAATCTTATTGGCACAACAATTTTTCCATTTGTTTTTGTGTGGCCAAAAAAATGTGCATGATCTATTATTTAATGAATTTATTTTTCTAGGCAACTTCTCATTCAACAAACTTGGATAAATTTGCAAGGGGTGTCCACAATGTTGCCTCTTGTTTTCCCTTGCATTCCAAAAGAATTGGTTTGAAAGGTGACAGATTCTATGTTCATGAGAAGAAAATTGGATTGAAATTCATAAGGACTTAATATAGGTGTACTCATAATCAACATACCTAGATAAGAAATAGGTTGCTTATCGCACCACATTTGAGTCCAAACCCCTTGAACACTCCATTATCTACTTCCCATGCAAGTGTTGGTGACATTATCTACAAGTCTAATAACTCCCATAAAAAAATTCCAACATCTTTTACAATAGAATTGGAGTTCCACCAGGTTTCCCAAAGTCCATTTATTGTGATGACTCAATTTGGGATTACAATGATGAAAAGCCACATTCTATTACATCAATTGCATCTTTAGAAGACAACCAACACAACTAAAATACCTTGTTATGTTAATGTTAATGCAAATGGTGCTACTTGATGTTCACTATTCATAAGAAAAGAAGGATCAATTGTGGTCCCATGCTTCCTTCGATGACTTTACAATCGTCACCATTTAGAAAGGCTTTAGAAGATTTTATTGTTTTGTTTTGATAATGTGATTTGTTATGTTGGTGGAATTGTATTCAACTTGAAGCACCAAAACCCAACTCTTCCTCAAGGTTTGGCCATTAATCAAAGCAAAAATATTGTTCAATGTGACATATGCATTGGGTTTAAGCAACATTTGTGGTTGTTCATGGTGCATGTTTGATTACACCATTAGCCAAGTTCAATGACTATCATATTCTTTCAAGAGTTGCCCCTAACATGCAAAATGTACATGAAACAATATTTGCTACCAAACATGGCTACAATAAAAGATGTTATCACCTTGGTTGCTAACCTTGACAATGTCATGTTCACATTTTAAGGACGCACTTACATTTATGAACTTGGATTGGTTTGTGAATCTATTATTATCACCAACCTTTCACATGCCTATTTGTCACCATTGTGTGTTAATCTTGTTTCCAATGCAACATTTTCTAACTAGAGCTACTACTTTACTTCCAAGCACATGTACTACATTTCCAATGGGTGTTTGAATGTGATAGGAGAGAAATTGGAACATTGGCCATCATTGAATCAAAACAATGTGGAAAATATTTTCAATTTGGATCCTTTGTCACCATTCTATGCCACATGATTCAATAGTGAAGAGAACGGTTTGGCTATGTTTTAAAACTTCATAATGTATGATAGAATTTTCATTTGATGATTTGAACATTAAATACTATATATGTATTTTGAAGTTCACGAAGTTTTGGTCTTACTTTGTTTCTTTTTTTTTCCTATCCATGAAGAAAGATTGTGCTTAAGTGTTTATGCCCATTTCTTATGTCCATTGCCAATTATTGTTTTCTGACATGGTGGTGATGGGGATAGTGGGGCCTAGGGAGGAGGAGCAGCAATGAAGCTTGATGACAACAACATAAAAAGGAAGAAAAAAAAGGGGGGAAATTACATAGTGGACAAAAAACCAGCATGCAAAGGATTAACCACATGCAACGCAGTTTTGCCACAAATTGTTGCTCTTTTTTGTTTATTTTGGGGCTACTTCTTTTTTATTGTAGAATTAAATAGGTAGGTAGAAAGGTACATAGAAAAACCTACCAAAGTTTATAGCCCAACAAATAACTTTTTTTCCTGACAAGCATGTCCTTTTGCAAGTACTATAAAAACATGTGAACAGTTAGCTAACTAACTGCACACACCACTCACAATGGTTTTAAGAGTATTGATGCCTCTGCCCACTAAGGAAGGTCATCACAACACCTTGAGCATTGAGATCACAATTCTCCCTACTAGTTTTAAAACCTAATTTTTCCAATTGCATTATTGTTTTGAAGCTTCTTGTGAAGTTTGCATGAAAGGGACAAGGAAGGGAATAGAATAATAGTGTCTGTAGGGTTTAGGGTTTTATGGGCTTCATGGGTTTACGGTATCAACAATTTCACCCAAACCCTCATCTGGTACTAGGGTCATTCTTAGGGTTACTAGCTAGAATCCCTTGTCAAAGGAGCCATCACCTTTGTCCACCCTTGTCCAAATAACAATAGCCTATAGTGCGTATAGGCATGGTAGGCCCTACCATTTCACCATCATCAAAACATTGACACATATCATAACATGATTCCAATATCATGATGACTTGCATGGATTGTCTTGACACATCTTCATCCCTTCACCCAATGATCCCCAATGCATTTCCTTTGCTTCATCCAATCTCTTTAATTACACCTAGTTCATCCACACATTTCACACCTTCTTTACCTCATTAACCACATGTTTTTTTTAATCATCTATACCCACACCAAGGGCCCATCCGTCCCATCAACAATGTCCATGTGTTCCTTGTCCCACTTGTACTCGCTTATATGTAGCAAGAGCATGTTTAGCATGTCACCAGACATCATGCATTGCACACATGCAGTCATAAGCTTTTAGGGCGTTGATGCCTTCGACATTACTGTTTCCTCCTTTTTTGGCTTGGACATGGATTACATCATTAAATATCATTGATGTTTTCCACCTTGGTTTACCATGCCCCCACTCATACCATCATATTCCATATGTTCTCTATGTCTAAGTTCAATGTGCTTTACACATCCTTTTAATTCAGTTGGTCGTCAATCCATCCGACATAACAACATGGCATGCATTTTTGCTTTTCCATTCTTGGTGTTTGTCATTTCTGCCACCAAGGGGGGTGAGAAAGGCCACCAAGATATGCGCACCCATTTGCGTTAATACATGGTAGGGGACTAGGAGACATTACAAGAGGAGCACACAATTAGAACACAAATGTTGGTTTTCCAAAGATCTTCAATGATGCCACTAAATCTTAATCCACCTCCATCAACACGATTGTGTTGTGCACGGGCGCTTACTCATGTAAGGTAATATGCTCGAGTAATGCACACATTGGCTCTTAATGCTTGTATGGCCCCATTAACTAAGACCATTATGGCCCTTCGCCATCTTCATCCATTGGCTGAAGTTGACCTCCCCCGTTTTGTGAACGATTTTCATCTAGAGATAGATCTTGTTTTAGGTAAAAAGACATTTATTTTTACTTTGACGCATTTTCCACGTCTTTCATCTGGTGGTTTTTTTGGGTATGGAGTATGAGTTTTTGCGAGATTGTTTTGTCCATGACGACTTTGCTAATGGTTTTAATTTTTTTTTTGAAATATGCAAGCACATCGCTCATGGTCATGTTCCTCCATCAATATCACACCTACTTGTTGCATCGCGACTATTGGCTTTGGAAAAACAAGCTAAAGGCATTCAACCCATCACAATTGGAGAGGTGATTTATTGATTAGTTGCCCACACACTAGTCATTCAGTTCAAGGATACATTTGTAGAGCATTTTAGTCCACACTAGTTTGGGGTGGCAATGTTGGGTAGGTGCAAAATAATGGTTCAACGGGTTAAAGTTATGGTGGATCTACATTTGAAATGGGTGGTATTATAGGTGGATGTTCAAAATGTGTTTAATTCACTGTCTTGAGCAACCATTTTTCAAGAGTTGTGGTCTTCTATTGGCACCTTAGATCAGCTTTTCCCATTTGTTCGTCAGTTCTATGCATGCCCATTTCCACTATATTTTTTGGAGGTTTTTAGGCATAGGGATCTCACTATCATTTCATTGGAATTTGGTGCATGATAGGGGATTCCTTTGGGAGGAGTGTTGTTTACATTAGCTCATCTTTGTGGTCTCCATCCTACTGATGCTTATATTTTATTATAAGCAACGAGTGTCGATAGCTTCATGTGTGCAAACCATCGCAATTCTTCAACATGATGCCATGTTTAGTCATAGTTTTTCATCTCTTCCACATACCAACTAGTGCACCTCCATCACTAATTGAGTTGTTGCATAGGATGCCCTTTTAGCATTACATTTTCCATTTCATTACTCTTGTTTTGATGGTCTTGGTTTTCCTTTTGTGTCTTTACATTACATCAACATGCCTTGTACTTTTTGTGGATGGATTTCCATCCTTGTTTATATATATACACAAGTCTTATTCTAATCAATATACTTTCCAAGATTGCTTCAAGATAAAACATTAGAATTTTACATTGTCCATCCTTGCTATGGGAGTAATAGTTGCTTCAAAGAACATCCACATCACCTAGTGGTTCACAACTATTCTAAAATATGATGATTTCTTTTGCTTGGCACCTTTAGACTTTCTATATAATTTTGGATGGATTTTGCATGTTCACATTCATCATCTCTACATTCCCCCTTTGGGTGAGTGTAACTCCTCCTTCATGGATGGACAAATATCATTCATACATATACTGACATTTGTTTATTTGGATAAATTGTGCATTCATCCATGTTGGACAAGCTTCAATGATCATCAATAAATGGATGACACACATCCATCCACAAATACACATATATTGTTCATGCATGGATGAATGAACTTGATTTCTAGATATTGGATGACATCCATTCATGCATCAGTTTCATTCATCCATGACAGATAGATGTCAAGTCATCTATCCATGACAGGAACTGGTTACTACATAGGTAGGTAATGCACCTGGTGGGCAACTTGGTCAGTAAGGTAGGTAGATGCACGTGGGATGGTTGGTGCTAGTAAGCTAACCATGGGACAAAAATGCAACAGAGAAGTGTTCCCTGTCCACATATCATCCATCCTGCATGGCACTCTCGTGGATGCCAGCTCACTCTACAGGGTCCAACAAGATGCCACTCTATATCGACTTGTATTGTATGCAATTACAAGAACTGGAGATGTCTTCAGATTCCAACAACAAAACACAAGAAATTTTCATTGTCAGGGGTTTCTTCTCTTTTCTAATATGAAAAAGAAGGTTATCATGTCACCAACTTTGCCATGAGCCTTCAAGGACCAATTTTCTTGACACAAATATAGGGCTCTCAGATTGTTTGATAGGAGAATTGGGCAATCCGGATTACCTTTGAATCCAAGGGGGTCAAAGAGCACTGCTTGATTCTTCTTCAGCATGTTCAGCGATTACGCAATCACTTCGGAACTTTTTTGGTACTGCTCTGCAGGAGCCATTGTTGAACAATTTCACATTCAGAGTCCATCATGTCTGAACCCATCACAGGCTTAAAATACTTCTCAGCAAATAAAAGTCAGCAGTTTCAATGCATAGTACACTTCTGTGCAATGATCAACATGCAGAAGAGCTGGGACACCAATGACAATCCCAGGCCCTGTCACCAAGAAATTGTTGCTGAGGTTCCAAGTTTCAACAACCAGGAAACGCTCCCAAGTTCAGACATTCAATTCTTGATACCCACAGCTTCCATGGAAGCGTCAAGTTTCATTCCAAGCTCCCCTGAAGTACGCTCCACAGTGTCTGTGAAGGGGATTGATTCCTCACAAATTCACATGATGAAACCTCTGCATTGAATCAAATTGAATTGAATTGACTCGAAGCTTAAGATCCTGGAATCATGAAGTTTGCAAATTCTCAAGGTTTGCCAGGGATTTTACAGTTCATCATCAAATGCAGGGTTCTGAAAGTTCCAACTCCCAGGGTTCTAAAGGTTCTCAGCTACCCAAAGTCCCTTGAGATCTTCTCTGAGAGAGATTACACATTTTATAATGCCACAAAGAACAAGTAGTCTTTCATCTCCCAAGTCAGGGATCACATGAGAGGGATATAGGCCAAACTTACTCAAGAATTCAATGAATGTGCTCACAGCAAGAGCTGAAAGGGGCATGGCACAGGGGCACTACTGTCATGCACACAAAAGGCTCATCACAGAATCTCATGGAGACTTCTGGCAACTCTGCTTCTCTCTGTGCATTCCTTTGAGCTCAATCCTGGAACTCCACCTCCATAGCCCCAGGGGTCCTTGCAGTTGCAATGCAATGCAATCAGACAAAGGGGTGAAAAGAACTGTGTCTGTTAACAACCACAGGACTGGTATATATCTTCGTCCTTCAAACTCTCTTGCCTTCTCAGATACGAGAGCTTTCTATAGCTGTGAATGGAAAATGGAAGAATCACACAGATGCCCAAAATCATCTGCCCTCATTGAGAACTTGGGAACACCTTCGATTGCCCCCATCCTCAATGATTCTTCTGCCCATCAGAATTAGGAGAGAGTTAAAAGTTCCTCCAAATACCTCCTGAGGAGAAATGTTCTACAAGATTTATGCTAGACAAAAAGTCTTAGTATGTGATCATACTAGAGTTTAGATTCCTTTCTCTTTGTGAAACCTGCTCACATTGCATCTACAAGTTTATATCCAGCAATGCTGTCAAGTACCAAGCCTGAGCTGTACTGTATACATGCCATGCTGAAGGTGCATCAAATCCTGGGAAAATGATGAATATCAGAGTGATGTACCTGTGGGGGATGTACCTGTGATCAATGTGCTATGCATCTGTTCCTTCTGGGCCCCTCTTTTGCTGCATCATGTTGGATATTCCACTCCTTCCTGCTCAAAGAACTGACCCATGACATTCTATCATGACTGATACAGTTACAGTCTCTGTCAGCTCAAGTGATACCATACCCACTTGGGCTTATGTCAATACATCACTAGACTTGAAGAAAAATGGATCGAGCCAAATGGATGTTCTGGTTTCCAGAGATCAAATACCATGGACTGAATGAACTTGATAATCCTTTGCAAAATGAAGTATAAAAGCTTATGGCAGAAAACCACGACCAATACACACTAGAAGGCCAATGTAGATTTCACTAGAAATCTCCACTATTTTAGGCAATATTGATTCCAGATTGACAATCTGCTAGAAATCCCACTCTCTTTTGAACATTATGGAGTCCAAATTGTTGATTTGCTAGAAACCCCACTCTCTTTTGAACATTATGGAGTCCAAATTGTTGATTTGCTAGAAACCCCACTCTCTTGAGTGTAGATACTAGCTCATAAACACATCACAAATGTACTACTGTTGCACAATTCCTACCAGCTGTTGAGTCCAAAGGCTGTCCTTTCATTTGAGTCAGATTTGCACAGAAAGAACAGGATGTGTACGAATGCCTAGAATGAAGCAGCACTTGCCATTTGCTGAATCCAGATATGTAGAACTGGGATTGAATCTTGAAATCCATTGATCAGCCCAATTTTCAGCACAACAGTTTTAAGACATGTAGAAAATGAATTCCTAATGGTAAGTTGGCGAAGGTCTTGAACAGCACATGCAGGAAGGTCTCCATCGCCGTTTATGCCGTAAATATCGCCGATCAGGTTGTGCCATTCTCACAGGACTGCTATTCCAGTCAGTTGAAAATCTGCAAAACCAAAATTAACCTGGAGTCAGAATCACTCTTATCACACACTCAAAATCAGTTGACAGAAATGACGGCAACCAAAACAAGAAAGCCACCTTGCTTGAGATCTCTGAAAGGGATGAAAAATTACTAACATGGGAAATGCAAATGAACGGTTGCTTGCAGCACTGCTATCAGATCGATGAGAAATGCTCCCAGAGAATGGAAATGGGCCTGAATGGTTGGGTGCTCCAGAGTATGAGATGGGCCCAGAATAAGCTGCAGATATTGGACCTGAATAAGCAATTGGTCCTGAATATGGAATTGGTGCAAGATCAGAATATGCATCCACATCTGAGACAGATTTCTCATGTGACCTTGATGAGTCTCCATGACTTCCACTATGAGTCTTAGTCCCTGGAGAATCATGCCCTTGACTTGATCTACTTGGGTCGTCTGGTGGATCCACTATGTTAAGTGGGTCTCCAGTGTGTACAGTATAGTAAAGGTCACCAGGGAACTTACTACTGTCTACCAACCCTCCCAGCTTTCCATCAGCAATAAACTTATCATGATTGTTAGGGAGGTTTTCCTTGTGCTCTTGTGGAAGAGAGACATCCCTCATTTCACCCATAGTTGATATAGGAGTTGCAGCTACCTCTGTTGCTTCTTCTGCCACATGTACATTTGAAGCCTCTGTCTCACCTGATGAGCTTGACATCAGATTGTGTGCAAAAGGAGCCACTGTTTCATCTTCAGCAGACTCTCTTGAAGGAGCAGGCATATCCACCTCTTCCAGTGAATTTGCACTTACAATCACCCCCTTTGGTGCCTCAGACAACTCACCACTGAGAGCTGGTGGTGGTACGGTTGTTGCTTCTTGTTCAGCATATACATGTGAAGTCTCTTTCTCACCTGATGAACTTGCCATCAGATAATGTGGAGCCACTGTTTCATCTTCAGCAGACTCTCTTGAAGTAGCGGGCATGTCCACCACTTCCTGTGAGTTTCCACTCACACTCACTGCCCTTGGTGCCTCAGACAACTCAACATTGAAAGCTGCTGCTGCTCCTGCTGGTACCTCTGTGGCCTCCTCAGTAGCATTGTTTGAAGCTTCTGCAGGTGACCCATGGAAAATATCAAAGGTGGTGGATGGCTCCTCCACATGTGATGTCTCTTCTGTATTTCCATCTGTTCTTCCTTGCAGGCACCTGTAAAACAATCAATTAGCCCTGCCAACATGAGTTCCAACTTTTTTCCAACACAACTAAAAGGTGACAGCATGCCACACCCATCATAGACTTCTTCGCCAGGTCTCAGCTTTCAAGTCTGGCAATGCCAAAAAAAAAACTCAATTCTTTCAAACGCTCAACTCCCTTAACTCCGGTATCATAGTTGCACTATGTCCATGAGCAGGTTACAAAGTTCCCCCATTCTCTTTTGCTAAACCACTGAACAATTGGGCTCTTCCTGTGCACATTGGAGCACAATAATAGAACCATGAGAATAATAGCTCATCATACTAAGGTTGCCTCACAATCTGTCCCTGCCTAAAGAATTCCTCCCTTTTCCCATAGACATGATACATTGACAGATATGAGACCTCTGACATGCATTCTCCTACCATTCTAGGCATTCCTGTCATCAATACAACTCCATAACACTGCAGAACTTTGATCTATGGGAACCAGATTTTCAGACCTGGAATTGCCTTCTTCGAACATGGCAAGTTTGGTCACACCCAATTCATCCTTCTCAGGGTAGTTTGCTTGCACATCCCTCTCAGGATATGTAATTCCATCGTGTGTTGTGTGTTCACCATTGTCATCATCCTGTAGTGGTAGTCTCTGTGAGTTCTTGTCTGCTAGCTCTGATAGAACATCCAAATTTCCAGGAGCAGCAGCAGCAGATGCATCCAAATCCCTTGTTGGTTCACTGTTAGGTTTCTCCTCAAAAGGTGCATCTGGCTCTTTGGGTATGCTGAATACTCCCAATTCACCACCTGCAAACTCATCTGATGCCAACCCTGTATATGAAGGCACAACATCTTCATCTGGAAGCTTCTTCAAATCATCACACTGCAACTCTTGCCTCTCCTCATCAGCTTCTTCTTCTTTGGGAGCCATCATAGGGTTGATTGCAGCTGCTGCCCCTTGTTCATCAACTCCCAAGTTTTGCAGTTCCATGAGTCCTAGCTTATTATTACTATTCTGCTTTGATAAATCACCATTTGTATCTGCTGCTACTACTACTACTTGATTTGCACCTGCTGCTGCTCCTTGAATTGGATACCGCTGAAGCAGCCTGTTGATGTGAAAGGAAGGAAGATCATCATTGTCGGTAGTATCTTCAATGGGGTGAACTGATGCAGCAGGCACACTTGTAATATACCAGCTTGCCTCCTTTGCACCTGCTCGAGCTTTCTCATCTTCTTCACCTTTGTGTTGTGACACTTCTTCTTCTTCTTCCCATGCAGATCTCGCTGCTGCTGCATCAATTGCTACAAAAGCTTCATCATCATGTCTTGACAAGTCCATTGGCATTATGCTGCTCCTCCAAGATTCAACCAAAAATCAGGGACTCTTCTTCAACTCGGTGACTGAGCATGTGTCCGCAGCGACGAGGAGTTCATTTCCGACACTGCAAAGAACATAAAAATCTCCCCGACTAAGATCTTTCTGCTGCCACCACGACAAGAAAACAAAGAGAATTGTACAGATCGAGCTCTCAACTCAATCTCCTTAGCGGTGCCACGACTGCAGTCGCAAACCAAACACAAACAAAGCAAAAGAAGATGTCGCTGCTACTTTCTTCCAGAATCTGTTGTTTACCTGTTTTTCCATACACAAAACGGCTCGGTCTGAAAGCCCCCGCGCCTTCCCTTGCCTTCTTCCCACACGCAGAACCTTTTGCCGAGCTAGTTCTGAAACCGAACAAAACACCTCCACAAAATCAGTTGCTCCTGAGCGCTTGTTACGGAAATTGCACGCGCGCGCAGAGCGCGCCACGCCAAGAACAACCAAAAAAAAAAACAAGAAGCCGTTCTACCTCGACAGAAACAATGTTACAAAGTTCCCGTAACATCCACAAACGAAACCAACCGGCTCCTCGTTCTTCTCTTCCTCCTGCTGCTGGCATTCACAACTTTTGCAATTATCTCCAACAACTCTGAACGCGGAGCTTTCTTCAAATCCTTAAAAGACTGCAGAAAACTCCCAAAAAATAATCAAAAGCTTCCAAAGAATTAGCAGAATTTTCTTCAGTAAAATTATCAGAGCTAGACAGGAATGAAACCTCTCTATTACTCGTCTCTTCTCTTCTCTCGCGCGCTCTCTCTTCCTCCCTCCCTGCCTCTTGTCGCGGGGAGCGCGCGCGCGCGCGATCACCCGCTCGCTCGGAAACCGAAGAACAAGCGAAGAAAGCCAAACCCTTGGTTCGTCTCGGGCAGTGATTCTGTTTTTGGCGAATTTTCGCATTTCGACGACGAAAAAAAATGGCGACTTACTTTGGGCCATTTTTTTTCTTCTCTGGAGTCTGATCCTGTAGGTCAATTTTGGCTAAATCCTCTTGTAGCTATCGCCAACCCACCTACCTCACAAATTTCAAAAAACAGAATTTTTTAATAAAATAAAATAAAATCCAAGTACTGGTTGCAACGGACTAGAAAATATTTGTTTGATCCACCGGTCTTTCATCCCCCAAAACATAAGTCAACATAAGTCTCTGGGTAATTGGACTTAGCAATTGCATATAAATTTAAAATTGTAGCCAAAAAAATTTCCAAAAAAAACCATTTTCTCATTTTTTAAAAGAATTTTTTTCTCACTCTTTTTTTTTGCTCATTTTTTAAATTTGCAGTCTTTTTGGTTCAGTTCTGTTTTATTTTCTTTTTCAGATTTCCATTTTCTCTTAAAAGCACATATTGCATTTTGACTTGTTTCATTTGCAATTGAAACTCATTTTTTCATTTTGTAATGATTTTCATTATTTTGTTTACATATGAATAATTTGCAATTGAAAATCATTTTTTCATTTTGTAATGATTTCATTATTTTGTTTACATATGAATAATTCACAATTGAAACTCATTTTTTTCATTTTGTAATGATTTCGTTCCTTTGTTTACGTATGAATAATTTGCAATTGAAGCTCATTTTTTTCATTTTGTAACAATTTTCTTGTTTTGTTTTACATATGAATATTGCACACTTTGTTTTGCTCAATTTCATTGATTGGTTTTCTTGCCCTTTTAATAAGTGTATGAATGTGTTTTGCATTGTTCAATGATGTTGTATATGTATCATTTGTATATGCAATCACTTCACATTCTCAATTCCATGAGTATTCATTCTTTTTTTTCTTTTTTCTACGAATTCTACAAAATAGAGATGGTGATCAACCAACTCCAAATACATGTTTCCAATATTCTTCCAAAGTTACCAACAACAAATAATTTCCCAAAATAATAAGCCACACTAATCAAATGGTCTTCCCATTGAAGTCTCCAATGTACCAAAACTAATATGGGCTTTATTGGCCTTGCCTACCAAGTCAAGAAGGATATTGTGTTTAGATTCATTATAGAGTACAGTAGCTTAAGGGATTTTGGCCCCTAGATACCTAATAGGTCTATTTTTTATATGAAGATTTTTGGAAGATGATATTTTGGCTCGTGTTGAAACTCGAGATTAGTTATAGAGTTATAATATCTTGAAGGATTTTGGTTTCTTTTAGAGGATTTTTGCATGGATGGTGAAATATTTGAGTTTTCATAATTCTTCTTTTGCCTTAAGATACATTTTAACGTAAAGGGCAAGGCCACAATATGACACACCCCTTGTTGAACTAATTAATGTCTATGGATGCTTTCTTCACACAAAAGATGATGTTTTAATCATCTTTTTTGTCAATTTATTCTTTTTAATTTTTAAAATTATTATTATTATTATTTTCAGTTTTGTTGTTGGGTTAGGGTTGGCCAGAACAACAAAACTCCAAACAAACTCAAGCAATTTTAATCATTCCTCCCTTTGATGTCATTTATGTTGAACAAAACAAAAATCACTTTAGAACACAATTGGAAATTCCTTTTGTGTGTTCAATGCCGCATACCCATATGATGACAATTAATTAATTTCCTGTTTCTTGTTGTTGTTCCTATTGCCCAAGAGCTTTCTCTGCCAGAAGAGAATGTACAGTTTGGAGGAATTTGTTTTGTGTGGCAGACCTTCTAAGTCCCATAGTTTCTGCAAAGTTTTGACCCTGGACAAAGGGAGGGAGGGAGGTCCGATAGGGGTGCAAAGTCAGATACTCCTCTGCCATGGATTTTTTGGGCAAGGTAAATAAAGGAAGATTGGGTGGATTGATTTTGCAATGGAGTTCCGCAAGGTAAAAAAAAGAGAATGGAAGAGAGGAGGGAATTTCTGACCTAATAATAATAATTTGCCCGATTGCAATCAGTCTTATGGTGCATTCACAATTGATATTAAATCCATTTAAAATGAAAAAATCTAGGTGGCATCCTAGGTGGCACTCAATGTTAAATGGGTGTGATAGCTTAATATTAAAAGTGAATGTTAGTTTAACATAAAATCTTCACCATAAGTAAATTTAAGTCTTAAAATGACTAGTATGGTGTTAAATGAACTCAACTCAACATAGAGTCCCTAACACCCAAGTGTGACTGGACCATGGATGATGGATGGATGGATGAATGGATGAATGGATGGATTTTTTTGTGATTTTTTTCTAATGAATAAGAAATTCATCCATTCACACTTTTCTCGATGGATGCATAGATGGATGGATGTGTTCCGTGACCTTTTTTCTTATGTTGTCTTCACTCGCCACAGGCACGTGGACATTATTTTTGCACGCCAATATATAAATTTTTTAAAATCTTGATTGGTGTTCTTCCAAGTGATTGGAAAGGTTTACATCTGTTTTACGTCATTTTGTCATGATTTGGAAGCTTCTTGTGGAAGCCGTTTTTTTTCATTTCCTAGGTCGGTTTTGGGCCCCCTAGTTCTTCTTCTAGTAGTGTGAAAGTCATGGCCCTTTGTCTTCTTCATTCAAAAGATACTTCCAAAGAGTTGCCAAAGACGCTTCCTCAAGCCCACCATAGTAGAAACCAAAAGGAGTTGTCGATAATGTTGTTGTTGATGATGTTGTTGTTGTTCTATCGTACCGATGACTTTGGTCCGATCATAAGTCAAACCCAAAGTGTCTCAATTTTATTTTTTCTGGGGGGGGGGTCTCCATTAGAAGACCAAGCAAGGTACCATGCATTTTGTAAAGGGGTGTTCTATTTGTGCACGATTCAAAGTTGGTGTCCCACCCCTGCAACTTGAACAAATTATGTGACCCAGCAGCGCGCACCCGTAGATGAAAAAAATCAAAGAATCAAAAGAAAGGGAAAAGTTGGGGGGGGGGGGGGGGGG
>Ga0116231_10010512_pt1 | contig 14859 bp, 9 predicted proteins | sample S1TSphgellanicum_2_FD_89695 | JGI IMG/M metagenome (GOLD analysis project Ga0116231, IMG submission 89695) | Host-associated microbial communities from peat moss isolated from Minnesota, USA - S1T2_Fd - Sphagnum magellanicum MG | ecosystem: Host-associated > Plants > Peat moss > Unclassified...
TTTTGTGGGGTGGGGATGATGTAGGTAGTGGAAGTGGTGAGTAGGGTTTCAAAACAAAAAATTCAAAAAATTATAATTTTTTTAGAATATATATTATTTCCCTCAATTTTGTGGGTTTTGAAACTTTGGTGAAACTTTACAAAGTTTATCATTTTTTTGAATTTACATTAAAGAATTTTTTTTGTTTTATCACCACAATGTGAAAATTCACACCCAATTAAAAGGCAAATTTACACACATCACTAAAGGTCAATTCACACTATAGGTAATGGCAATGGTAAATTATCATTTTATATGAAATCTTTTTTTGTTGGTAAATAAATGCCATGCCATGCTAATGTGGCATGTTGTTAACAAATCACCAAAGTGGATAGTGGGAAACGGTAAACTGTCGTTAGATCAATAAATTTTAAGATATATGTATTTTTTGTGCCTATCATATTGGATAATTTATCAACCTTGACCATAGGGTGTTAAATTGCTAATTTACAATTTTGAGCATCTTTTGCAACATATTGAATACAAGCTTCACTTCTTTTTTCTTCTCTATCCACAAGCATCGTCTTCATTGATAGATCTTCAATTGTTTTTGTGCACAATAATGTGTAAAGATCATGAAGAACATTGATAGTAAGCAGAAACTAAAGCAAGAAGGAGAGGGAGGGAAATGGAGGGGTAGGGCAAAGGGAGGTTGGACATTACCTTGTGTTGTAACATTTGGGGAAATAATTACAACACTAATCGAAGTAGTGGTGTCATTTGCACTCAAAGGAAGAGGAGTTGCAACTATGTTGTCCACAGTTGGTGAAGTTACAAATGTTGCCAAATCATCACACCAAAGACAAAACAACTAGGATCATGTTGAGGTCCTAACACTCCTTAAATGCAAAAAACAAGACCACATTGCAATTAAGAGATTAGTTGATCCACACTTTCAAATGATTCCCTAAACATAAAAATGAGAGAAAATTGTTGAAGAGTTGCACAAGATCACAAAAGCAAAAATCATTCACATCAACAAAATGTGTAAAGATAAGTGGAATGGCTTTATCTAACTTCAATTTCTTTTTGAAGTATCATATAAAGATCAACAATCATACTTCATTTTAAGATTTGATAATGAAGAATGTGACAAACATCACCTTTCGAAACAATTTGACAAATATTTTTATGATGTGATTGAATTGTTTTATGAGAAAAGGTAGCAAATGCACCTTTATATGTGAGAAACATCCATGTTAAAGGAAACACGATCTATATTCAATCGCAAGAACATGATACAAAGGATTCTACTACACCTCAAACTTCATTGTTGCAATAACCTTTGATAAATGATTACGTTCCCAAAAAACATGCAAGTCAAGGACAACAAGTAGCAACATATGCAACACAATGGTGTGAGGTACCAGTTGTAAACTTTGACAATTTTTCCAAATCCTCTCAAGGTTACTAGAGGACTATGTTTTGAAACTTTCCATCTACAACGACATCCAAAGGTTTTCATAAGACTATGATCATGGATTCATTATTTGCTACAATAGTTTGTGCAATTCAACCAACAATATTAATAATATTTGGGAACACATGTGTTAAGCACAAGAAAATGCATGTGTTTTTATCAATAATTAAAAGTACATATAAGAATAATAGAATTCTTGTTGATGCAACAAAACACATAAATGTCTCATAGTTTGGAATTGAGAAGCATCACAATAAAGTTCAAAAACACACAACCAAAAATTGGTTACAATATATGAGATCCAAAAACAAGAAAATTCATTGCATAAACAAAAATGTGGTAAATGTTCTAGCTAATTTGAATAGCAATGTATCATGTTTTCATTAAAAAATAAAATGAGATCCTTCCACCAATATATATATATATATATATATATATAAATTTTTTTTTTAAATTTTTATTTTTCAAACTCATCAAAAAATGAAAATTCACAATCAACATTCATATGATTAGTGATGATGATGAAACTAGTTGAACATCAAGGAAATCAAAGCAAGTCATTTTCAATTTTAGAATTTAGTTCTTAGATTCATACTTTAGTTTTCAATGAAACATAAAATCACTTGAAGTAGATTCATTTTCAATTCATGGCCTACATGTTCCAAAATACTATTATAGTGTTCTTCCTTATGCATTTTCAAAGACCTCATTAACATGTAAGGTAACATGTTCAACATCAATAACATCGCCTACTTCTATTGTAGTTGAATGAGTTGGTTTTCTACGTATAGTTGAACCATTAAGGATTTAACGTTGTAATTTTTTTCATTCAATATCAAGTTATACAACATGCAACAACATATGATGGTATCATATAAATAAAGGATATGTAATTAGGTTTTTGGTAAAAGGTCTATAAACATTTTTTGTGAAGATTTTGAAGGATTTTTCAATCATATTTTTGCTATGGGACAATTAGTGATTTTATAATGCTTCAAGAATCATGTGACATACCCCAACTTGTTTATATGGCACCATTAGCTATGGCAACAATGGATAACCATTTTTCCTAGACTATAAGTTCATATACCTTTTAATTGTTCATGGTTGATAGCAAACAAAATGTCTTTCAATGGCTTTTTGGTATAATGAAAAAAAATCAAGACTTAAACATTGTTGATAAAACCTAAAGTCTCAACAAACACATCCTAAAACCATTTTTGATGGTTCACAACAACTTCTATTTGAATATTGTAGCTTTTTGATTTGAAGGAGTTTTAACCAATTGCAAAAACTTGGGCCTTTGCCTTATGCAGACCGATTTGCATAACATTAGTGGTGCCATGAACTAATGACACCCACAAATTTTTTTTAATTCATCCACAACTTAAACCAAATCATTACCTTTAAGTCATTTAAGTTGATTATTCAAAAACAAATTCATTGCACCCACAAATTCATGGACAACCAAATGCACAATAAATTTCCTAATTGTAAAATGTCCATAACAATGTAAATAATGTGTTGCATGTGCTAGTTTATACAAACTACAAGCTACATGGATATCCATAAGGATGACAAATCAAAATTTCATGTTCTTTTCCATCATGGGTCTTAATGTTTGTGTCAAATGTTACACAAAACTTTTACTGAGATGAAAATGTTTGATCCACCTCAAATTATTAATTTTCTAACAATTACAAAGAATAAAAATTGAAACATAGATGAGCTTCACGAGTAGAAAACACAAATCATGAGCAAATATCAAAACAAAAAGGAGTTGCATGAGCATAAAACATAGAAATTAGAGTGCAAAGGAGTTGTGCAAGCAAAAAACACATAAATCAAAATGCAATGAAGTTGTGTGAGCAAAAAAACAAAAAAAATCATAGCAAAAATTAAAATGCAAAGGAATCAAGCAAGCAAAAAATACCTTGCAAAAGTTGAGCATGCTTGAGAAGAGGAAAGGGTGAGAGTTTACCTCACCATGGTGCAAGCTTACCTTCATAGCTCTTGAATAGTGGTTAGAAGTTGTTGCATGTCGATCTATCCTACCTATGAGCTTATAAATCCCATGTATGAATGATGATAAAATAGGATGACAATTGCAAAAATTAAAATGTACTATCCATAAGTAATGCCTTAACTTTTTAGGTCATATTAACATTTAGTTTTTTTTTGTTTTTCAGTAAGCTAACGCTAAGTGTGATCTGACCTAAAAAAAGAACAAGAATATTTACAAATGTTCTGAAAAAAATCAATGGGTTGCTGAAAAGTAACTTCCTTTTTTGCAGCAATAAATGATTGTTCTTGTGTTTCTTCATGGTTGAGGAGTTTTGTCAAAACAAATAGAAGCCTTTGTAACCACTAAACCCTGAGCTTGCACAAAAAAACACAGAAGTTCTTTAGCTTAAAAGAAAAATTTGAAGTCCGAAAGGAATCCACAGTGAATTTGTCCTGAAAACTATTACATTGATCAATCAAATTATCTGATGGAAGCCACCAAAAAAAAACCAATCCTTAGGAGAACAAGTCAAGCAATAAGATCATTTTGAGTTGATCTAATGGAGCTATCAAAATTAGCCATCTCATGAGCAGCAAAATCTAGAAATGTAAAGCCCTACTTGTTGTTTTGATAGTGTATTTGCAGATAGGCCTACAAAGCATAAGAAACCCGAGGGTGTTTCTTTTCCCTGTGACACCCAGTGGGTACCAGGCACATACCTGGTACCTACCAAGTATCATGAGGAAAAAAGACAAGGCTTTACATTGTGCAATACCCTTGGGCTGGAGCCTAATGTTGTTGGGTATATGTTGCCTTTGCTAAGCATGTGCATTTGGCCATCCGCAATATATACACTGAATCTAGAAGTTGTGAGGTTGGCTCGATTGCACCACAATCTAAAGTTCATTTATTGGGATTGGCTACACGGCACTTTCGATGTCTCCCATTGTGTCACATTTAGATTCAGCTCTTTCCACCCATAAAGGACCCACTCCTTGCCTTTTGCTTGGTGACCTCCAGAAAACAAGCAGCTGCACTTTATATAAAAAAGCAAGCAACCAAGCAACTCATCACATAATGGCTCCGCCCCTCTTGTGACAAGTGCAGACTTCACACCAGCAAATAGTTAAAAGTAACAAATGTTCCATCAAGCTCCCCAAAAATGAGAACATACAGTTCACAATAACAACCGACGATTGTGTTGTGTGGTTCTTTGAATATTTAGAAGAACCAAAATTTACATACTTCAAGAATCAGAGAACTGTCAGTTCTGGTTCTTTGAAAAAAGAAGCAGAATCAAAGAATGAAAGCTGGTTCTGGTTATTTCAAAAACCTTAAAGACTCAACGATCATTCTATGGCATGTTCTTTCTCTTTTGCTTTTTTGTTTTGTTTTGGAGAGCTGTGGTCATGTACCAAAACTGATTCTTGGAGTAGGTACTTTGAGAATCAACAAGAAGCAAAGTGATGAGTATATAGTATATACTCTCAGGTGTTGGGCAGGTAACTGTCGCCCATTCTAAGAACCACCCAACACTGCTAACAACCTAGTAAAGAACATTCCTCAAAAATGTGGGACCAAATGAAAACTCCATCAAACCGAATGAAAACTCCATCATTCTGTAGTGCAAGGAGAGCCAATAATCTTCCAATTCTGTAAACAAAACAGTTCCAATTGTTTGGATCTTTGATTCGGGTCCAAACGCAAATTGACATATGTGAAGTCAAGAGTCAAGACCACCACCAAGTGATGTATTTCACAGACTATCTTTGTGATTGCATATGTTTTTTTTTTGGAATGATCTGGTTATGCAATACTTATTTATTAAAAAAAAACCCAACTTCAATTTCAATTCCATCCTATTGTTAACATAGTCTTCGATTTGATACCACAAGTTGCAATTGTGAACTGGCATGATAGACTAGCACTCTAATGAACTAAGAAGCTATTCTCTAACCAAACATAATAAATCATTGTTCAACAATTCGAGATCTTTTCATTATACTTTTATACATAATGCTTGCAGGTTAGGAATCGCTTGCAATGCACTTTATTTGACATCTAAGGGTATATGTAATATACATTTCAATTGAATTTGATCTAATTTGTTTAGAGCAAATCCAACCAACACCTTGTATGTGGGCCTCTATCGTCTAGGGTGTATCACATACAATTGGGGGTTTTTTTTTTTGGGTCTTCACCACCACCAACCATAACATGCAATTCTTGAAGAGTGTACATCAGGATGAGTTGAATGCCATCACTAGTGCCATATTAAAATCAAACATATTTCTTTACAGGTCTTTTTGGACAACATTGTGTAGTTTGCATATTTTAGAGAGCCAAACACAATTTCCTACTATAGAAAGTGTGAAATTCATCCAAATTATAGTTTTTAATCCACGGTACTTTTGTGGGTGGAATTGCTCTTACAATAATCTTATATTTACAAAATATGTATACCATGCGCGTATGTATAGTATATATGTAAGATATATCATAATAGGTGAAACAATTGATTTGTAAATAAAATTCACATCTCCTTTTCAACATTTAAACCGCTATTACCCAAAGCATGAAGTTGGGTTCATTAGGGTTCATTCATGGGAATGGGGGATTTTTTTCAATTGTAAAACTTTGTCTTGAGAAGACGGCGTAGGTGGCCCCATTGACCAGGTCCGCACGCGTCTTAGGCTGTGATCTTTTCTTGGTTCTCGATTGGGGACACATTAGAAGTTCATGCGTGAGTTGGCCACTTGGCATTCTTAAGCAAGAGGTGCAAATGTGAGTGGTGTAGTGCGTGCTTGCCCCAGGATTGGTTAATACCGTCCTTAAGGAAAAAGTCGGATGTAGGTCCCCACCTCCCCCCTATTTCGTGTATGGATTTTAGCACTGGCCGGTGACTTTGTCATATCTCTCTTTTCTTCCGTCCCTGCATGTCATGCAAAGGCCAAACCAAAACAACAATAACGTCGACTCCGTGTGGGCCTGGAGAGGTCGGTCTCTAAAGGACTATGTTTTTCCCCCACAATAAAATCCCATAGAAAAATTGTCTTCTTTCTTCACCCTCGTAGTAAACCTTGGGTCTTTGCCTCACCCGTCCTACCATATATACTCAAATTTAGTTAGTTTTCTAGTTTAATGCATCAACAAGGACATTTAAGAAGATTTCATAGTCTGACCAATTGTACTATGAGTTCACCTCCAAAAAGTGCTACAGGTTCAATTGAACAGAGTCCTGTGTTTTCTTGAACTCTTTGAAAAAAAATTTCTAGTAGTTTCTAGATAATGATTTGAATGGATGTCTCCATGTTCATGTTTGGAATTGCCTCTTTATTAGAAGGCTATTCATAGGTAGCCATGAGGATCTCATGAAGAAACAAAAGTTCAAATTGCCAAATCAATAAATAGACACAAAATTAATCTTTACATGAAACAACAAATTGGGATTCAAGCATTTTGAGTCAAAAAAAATTGTCTTCACTATGTGCAACCAACAATGAAAATCAATCACCAATTATGTAGTGCCCTGATCATTTGGTAGTACATACTACATATTGTGTTTAACGTGGGCACCATGAAAAATATAGAACCGAGTTTCACCAAGAGTAGTTTCTTTCACTTCACATTAGGTGCATTGCTTTGATGTGATTAATAAGCTCATGAGTAGTGTTTGCTTCCATGCCCCTCAACTTAGTGTTAGTCTCTTGCTAATAGGTCACTTGGGGTGTCTTCGGGTAGAGTGCAAAATGCTTAATGCTCTAGAGGTTTTATTTTTGCGTTTCCCCCTTTTTTCATTTCTATGCTTGATGAAGTTTGGTGAGTCTCCATTCCTCACAAAACAAAGACATGGTGGAAGAGAGCACCTTTCCCAAGAAGCAATTGAAACAACTATAGATGGGTATAAGATACACAACGATTTTCATATTGAAGAGAATGATGGGCCTGTTAGGACATTTGCCCAGTAGATGATAGATTATAGATGTGGCATAATGTACATTGTAATGTAAACCTGGAGCAGGACAAATGGGTTTCTTGTGAACACACATATGATGTCCAATAAGATGGAAAATCAAGTCCATTTATTTCAAAGAATTCTGCATTTTGAGGCTCTTCGAACAAAGACAGAAACTATGGTCATGTATTTTTGAGCTGGCCATCCACAGCTTAGAAGCAAAAGGAAAAGCGTTCGAAGTACCTTATCATTCTTTTCGTGGTTTTCTAATTTACCAACATGGGGAGGAAGTCTTCAGTCCTCCAAGCCATCAAACTCACATCAGAAACTCCTTTGGCAACTCTGGAAAACCTACTGTGTGCATGAATTCCCTGTACTTTGACTTAAGGACATTCATGCTCACAATTGGTTGCAAATCACCACATATCTTCAACTGCAACATTAGTTTCCAGAAACAAACCTTTGCAAACTCTCCACAGTTCCTAACAAATGCATTATGGACACTGTACAGAACCATCTTCACTACAGTGAGCATGTCAACAACCAGCCAGCCAGCAGTAAAGGGCAGTTTTATCTTAAGAGAGCCAGTTTTCTTAGAATCAGACAAGGAGCAATCTCTCCATAACCAGAGAAGAGAGTCCCTTTGCAAGATTGATGGGATCGTCAACAGATCCTGGACCAGGTGGCTGGTATCCAGGATGAAATTGGTCTCCAGTGTAGCCTGCTATTAACAAAGCAGCTGCCTTTTCAGGTGTCACCTTTGTGATTTCTGGCACAGCCCCAGACCTGCACAACAGGATTCACACCTTCGATAATGAACTAATTAAGTACACACACTGCCCACAATGGATGGGCTGAAGTCTTCCTATCAATCTAAGCAGACAGACTGGTCAAGCTAATCCACATTGAACCGTAAAGTATGTAAAGAGAGCACTCTCCCAGTGAGGTGTTTAGGATTCAGTGACAACCATATTTCCATCCACATGAGCCACAAGGACAATGCCGCCTTTTAAAGGGTATTGATGAAGCACACCTGTCAGCAGTCACCAAAACTAAAGGAGGAGGGTGTCTTGTAAAGGTTGGCAGCCTGTGGCATATGGCTTGCAAAGAGGTGTGCCACACCATCTTTGCTCCATGCTATGCCAAGGTCTGATGACACTGCTGCCTCAAGCAGAGTAGGGTTACCAATGGACCACTGACTCGGGTGTGAATAACACCACTGTTGCATCTCCTTGCACCAATAACCTGATCCCTCCAACCCAACACAAATTTAGTCAGTATCTCACAACACAGTGTCACTCTGCCTTCTTCATAAAAGTAACAGGATGGAGGTGTATCCGAACAAAGCTCTGAATATATATAATTCTCTCTACCTGCAGTTGCTCCTCACCACAAATATGTCAAGGTGGAAGGAAAAAAAAGAGTGTTCTGAGTTCTGACCTTGAAAACAGAGGGAGAGCATTACAAGAAGTGAGATTGGGTGATGCCAAGGCAGCCACTGAGCTCTCCACAGTTTCTGTGTCATTTTCCATGCCAGGGTCTAGAAACAATTATTGATGCAATCGGTGATCATCCAAGCAACAGTCGGGAACTAGCAACCAACAAATGTAAAGGTTCCAAAGTCAATTCCTTGGACTTTGTGATTGTCCAACAATGGTAAGTTAAAAGCAGAGGCCAAAAAATTTCATGCTCAAGCTATGCACAAGCTGAATACTTTTGCACTCAACATTTTTGGGATGTGTTACAGCTGCATAGGAAAGTCAATATTTCAGAGCTCACCTGTAATTTGAGGCAACATAGACTGTGAGAGGAAACGCATTGTGAGATACCACTCGTGTTGGTGCTGGGTTGAGGATGATGGACAAAGTCAAAGCAGCTGAGGGGTTGTCAGGAATGGTGCACACGTTGACATCAACATGGGGTGATGACCCAACAGCACCATCATGCACATAGATGTGATGTCACCTGCACATGTGAAATAATGATTTTGATTTCTAACATCAATGCATAGCAAATTGAATGAGCTTCTGAAAGAAATTCCAAATTCTGTGTCTTCTTCACGAATCAGGAACCTCCTCTCTCACAGGCGCATCATCCCTCAACATCTGACCACTGTACCTAAACATGGATATAAACTCACTAACTAAATTCCTTAAAAAGGCTGTTGAACTGAGCTTTGCTGGTGTCTTTTGCTCCCACAGAGTAAGATCCCCATGTGTAGACTATTGTAGGAGATGTTGGCTCTATAGTCCCAGATCCAGCCATGATGTTGTTAATAGAAGCAAGGTCCTCTCTGAAGTCAGAAACAATGAAATGGTTGGAAAGCTGCAACATTCTATTTTTTGCTCTGAAGTCAGAAACATGACATGGTTTGAAAGCTGCACCACTCCATTTTCTGCTCTGAAACTCTTTTGCCAACAAGCATGCAAGTTCCAGAGACAGGAAAGACTCATCACCAGAGCTGGAACAGTAGCATTATGCTTTGTCACCTCTTCTCCTTCAGATTCTAATAAGCATCCCCTTGTGGAGGAACTTCTTTAGATGCAAGAGCCCAGTTCAACACATGGTTCACACCTGGACCTTCTTTGTTCAGATGACCTCAAAAACTATTGTCAGAATCAAGGTCTCAACACCTCAAGGTTTCCTATTCCTGCAACAGCAAAGAACACATCTGCCAGGTGACCAATCTCATGCATGGTGAGAGAGAGAGCATACATTCTCTGACCTTGGGAACATGATTGTCTCCTGATGGCCATGGGATCCACCACCACAAATTGTGAACTGCCATCAAGAAATTCCCATAAGGAGACCCGACCATCAGAACAAAGGTGAGAGATATCACATCCTACTATGGAGAGAGATGAACATTCCCACAATCTCCTGGAGTTGCAAAATTCTCACAGCACATAACCTCTTCAAACTGGTGATGTGTTCTTCCTTTACTATGAAGGCGGTGAGAGAGGATAACATCTTGAGGGATGGCAATCAAATGGACAAATGCACAATTCTAATTTCTCATAAACATATGCGGTGTGAAGTACTAGGAGTACAACAAGAAGCCTTTGAGAGAGGCAAATTGGATTCAATTCACAATGAAGATGAATGCTAATTTTTGCAAACCACATGCAATAGACATGGAAACAAATGAGAGACAATTGAAATAAATCATGGGAGAAATACTTCAAGGAAAAGAAGAAGATCGAAACTATAAATGCACCCACACACATCCAATTGAAATCCTTGGTATGACCAATTTGATAACTTTTATAACATAAAACTGAAATAAATTGTGTGTCAAAGAGTGTTTATCAAGGTGTGAGAACTAGTCACAATAGAAGTTGAGTTTGTTGATGTTAGTGATGATGAGATTGCACCTTAGACACAAAAATGTTTCACACACTCCACAAAATCATGATGAAAACACAAGGTGTTGTTCCTTCTTTTTGTTCCAATACTCCAAGAACTAGGACCACTTACCTACTTGAAGTTCGAAGCAAAGCTAATTGAAGTGCATCAAAGGAAAAAAAAGGGAAATTATATGCAAGAGATTTTTCAATTGTAGAAGTCATCGAGGACACTTCAAAGAGTGTAAAGGAAATAGCAAAATGAAGATGGATGTGATACAAAGAATTATTAATCAAATTTTAGAAAGCGAGAAAGTAAAGAGAGACGTTAATTCAAGTGGTAAATTCAATTGAAATGTATGTGATCTCATGTTTGTTGTTTGTAGGTTGGGGATGGGTAAACATTAACCCCATAATTTGAATGTGATAAATATAGTTGACACCTTGAATGTAGTGCTATGGTAGAAATGTTTTAAACTAATTAAGTGTTTTCCTACATGCATCAAGGCCAAATGTCTATGTTATACTATGGGCAAATGTTGTTACCAAATTTGTTGAACTTATCATGCTTGATCTAAAATTTATGATGCACAATGTGAAAGTTTTATTTTTGTTTCTTCAAGTTTATTTGTAATGGTTGTTGTTGGTCATTGTCTTTGGCTTAGTGGCATTGCAAAACATGAAAGTATTTAGGGGGGCTTAAATTGTAGTGTGAGGAGGACATTAAAAATTTGTGTAGATCGGGGAACAAGATGACTTGGGGTATGGGAGCAAGGTGGAAATTCATAAACCAAAATAAATCTCAAATTTGATTTGACAAGTCATACAAGAAGAGAACTGCCATGGAAACAAGTGGAAAAAACCATATGCATGGGCACCTCCCATGTACCAAGGGTATTTTGAGAAAACCTAAATCATCTTGCATCATTTTCATACAACTTTTTGAATTAAAACCTAAAGCTTATAGAATTCCTTTGTGGTTATTATTTTCATGTGTGCTTTAGTTGTAGTTACTTGAACAAATTCACTATAGTTGAATCATAATGAGTGCATAAGTTGCATTTTTGTCAAATTGGTCATGACAACATTGCTTAAGAACCTTTAGAATACATGTTAATGAAACTTAATTTGAATCTCAAATGTCTGAACCATTGGTGAAACCTTCTTCAACATTCATTTCCAAGTTCAAAACCAATATGTCACTAATTTACATATACAAGGGGTTCGCGTTGCCAATTCTTCTACCAAATTGATGATTTCACATGCATAAGTACTCACAAAAGAGCAAAAAATGAATTTAAAAAAAAAAATCACAATGAAATTTTTTGCATCACAAGTGTTTGTGCAACCAAAAAAATGCACAACAAAATGACTATGAAATTACAAATTTACCCAACAACTAAAATACACCAATTACACCATGTAATCAAATAATTAACATAAATCACACTAAGCATGGCTAATGAAACACACATTGATGCTATTCTTACATAGTTGTGAGCAATTTTTGTTTTTTCTATATTTGTTTCCAAACTTGGTTATATCCTCACATGATTTTAATAGATAATGAAAATTGAAATATCAATTGAAGGAAGTTGCAAATATTGTTGAATTTAAACCAATATTGTGTGGGCATATTTTTCACCCCAATTTTACCCATTAGATATTTATACGATAAATCATATAACCTAATTTAATATTTTTTCCAAATTTATATACCGCAAAAAATGCATACCTTTATGTTAGGTACATGACATTTTTACAACTTATGAATAGCCTTTTTGCACATGATTTATGCATAAGTGAAAATTTCGTGCCATATTTTGTGAGTTTGAATAAATAGGGCTTAGGGTAAATAAGAGGTATAATGTACATGTCATATGATAAGGTCACCCAAAAACTGATCGAGTGGTACATAGAATTTTGCAATGCAACATTTTAACTTGTGCTATTGAATGAATGATTTTAAAGTTACAAATTTAACCAAGTTCTTTGAAAGGGAACCAAATTGATTAAGAATTTAAAACCTTAGAGCCCTAAACAAAAGTTATATAATTATCAAGTTCAATTTGTTTAGATATTGAAATAGTTTGGTAGGTAGTGAAAATTACTCACAAACCTTGTGATTCAAAACGAGTTGTATTCTCAAAATTTTACAAAGTTGTTAGGAGTTATAATATAGTGATATGTGTAGCCACCAATGTCGTAGCACACAACGAAGTTGTAGGTTAAAGGACTTACCATCTCAATGATCAAACGATAAACACATTCAAAGACATTTGTGATGCAATATGCCAAAAAAGGAATACATTTCCGTGGCAAGGGAATTCATTCCAAAGTGATGAAAAACATCAAAAATCTATTGTAGTTTGGTTCTAAGTAACGATCTCGTACAAGTGCCTAAGAAATAAAAGAAGAAAAAATCTCTAAATTTCAAAAAATGAAGTTTAAATACTTTATAAAATTTTGGTGCAACCCATTTCCAAAGGTTACCAAAGGTGTTTTAGTAGAGGTAGTGCTAGCCAAAATACTTGGGTTGATACCCTTTTCAAACCTCAAATGACCCTTTCAAAAGGTTATCATCTTGAAATCTATCACCGATCGACCTAAGAATTAGCCTAAATTTTATTATTTCAGCAATCCAATGGTTACCAAAAGTTCAAAATTTCGAAAATTCAAAAGTTTTCTTCATTTAACATCCTAAAATATAAAGGCAATCAATAGCTATTTGATTTTCATGTTACAATGTTGTCACTAGTTAGATCTTATTCATAGCATAGTAGATTGTAAGGGCTTTCAATAAGTCTTCGAATTTTAGGTAGCACTTCGGATTTTTCTTAATCATACAATCAAACTACTTTTACTTGTTTATTTTGTGAGCATTAGACTCAACATATAAAGAAAATATGCACAAAACTATTGAATTTTTCATTTGTAGAAAACCTTTTTTTTTCTTTTTTTTTGGCTACAATTTGCACAAATGCTAAATTTTATTTTTTATTTTTTTAAAAAGGAGAAAAAAATCCAATGTCGATTTTTTTTGAGGAAAAATTGCAATTTTTCAATTTTTCTTTTGAGAAAAAAATCTTGCCACAATTCCCCTCTACTTCTAGCTTAGTAATAGTTTTTGTGTGTATTTTTAAAATGTTGATACAGGTTCTATGAAGCTATAGCCATTTAGTGCGAGATTGCTTTTGGGATGCTTGCCAATTGACGTTATATCAAAAATTTGAGGAAAAAAAAAACCTTACAAATAATTGAAAATTTTATGAATGATTGTTGATTGTGTATTGAATTCCTCATAAGGGACTAAAAGATGTCCCTATTTTATTGAATTTTTTGCTTTTGAGAAACCCACGCAATATTGCATCCATCCATCCATCCATTTGGGCCACTATCTCCAAACTACCTTGTGAAATTTACAACGTATATGCATGGATGACAAAATTGTCATCCACCATGCATTTACATTATTTAATGAAAACAGCAAAGTTTTTATGACATCCTAATCAATGTTTTTTTTAAAAAAAATTGAAGAAGGAAGTGGCGAAGCATCACAAGGTAGATTTAGCCTTTATTAACTATCTTTTTTAGAAATTTGTCGAAAGCTTCCTTCAAATTATAGCCAAGTGGCAAAGAGACTTTCTTCAAGCAATGGAAAATTGGCAATAGACTTCCAAAGGCAAAAGAATTGGTGACATTTTCTTCAAAAACCAAAATTAACCTCTTTTTGTTGGTAAAAAAAAAAATCATAAAAAAACCAAGAAAGCAACATAAATAAATAAATAAATAAATAAATAAATAAATAAATAATATTATTATTTTCTTTTCGGGTGGGCTTGGTGCAAAAATTTGCTATAAATGGAAACACCGCTCTAAATGGTGTACCTAGGATGCCACTTCTTAGATTTCTAGGATAAAAATTTAATAATAAAATAAAATGTGGGTCCTTTACTAAGGAAGAAGGATCAAAAAAGAAAAAAAAAAACAAAAAAAAAAAAAAAAGAAAAAAACCGAACCAAACTTCCAATAATAATAAAAGCCAATTGGGAAATAAGGTTGGGGTAATTAGTTTTTTTTTTTTGTATTATAAAAA
>Ga0116231_10010513_pt1 | contig 14859 bp, 12 predicted proteins | sample S1TSphgellanicum_2_FD_89695 | JGI IMG/M metagenome (GOLD analysis project Ga0116231, IMG submission 89695) | Host-associated microbial communities from peat moss isolated from Minnesota, USA - S1T2_Fd - Sphagnum magellanicum MG | ecosystem: Host-associated > Plants > Peat moss > Unclassified...
AATCTTGACGGCCCAAGCGACGGAGGCGCTCTATATAGCTGAGAGGAATATGCAGGAGCCATAAATCCACTCAAGGTCCAGCTGAGCCCTAGGATTGGCTTCGCCCGACTTCGCCCGACTTCGCCCGACTTCGCCCGACTTCGCCCGAGCTCGCGGTTTGGCCAAGCTGCGGCTCCTGCCGTCGAAACTTCGCGCTTACCGCGCTGCAACGAAAACCGCCTCGCTTGAGCAGTGTTCGCCTCGCGTGTCCCCCCAACCCTCGCGACGCCGTGCTTGTCCTGGCCCTCGTTGCGTACTATCCTATGCGTGAGCTGGTTAACGTATAGGTTATGGGGCGTGGCGAATATTGAATCTGTGACCGCACCGTCGCGGTCGCCGGCGGCCGGCGCGTCGGCAGGCGGTAAGTCCGCGACCGACGGGTCGCTCTACAGCGTGACCGAACTCGGCAAGGACTTGGGTGTCAGTGCCCGCACGATCCGTCTGTACGAGGACAAGGGGCTCATCTCGCCGCGCCGCGCGGGCAACAATCGCGTCTACACCGCGCGCGATCGCAGCCGCATGATCCTGATCCTGCGCGGCAAGCGCTTGGGCTTCACGCTGCGCGAAATCAAGGAATATCTCGATCTGTACGCGGTCGATCCGACCCATGCCAAGCAGCTGCGCCTGCTGCTGAGTTCGGTCCATGGCCGCATCATTCGCTTGGAAGACCAGCGCGTCGCGCTGGAGCAAACTCTTGCCGAGCTCCGTGAAATCGAAGCGCAGGCGCGAGCCGCGCTCACCACCCTGGGAGTCCGTTCATGAAAAACGTCGTCATCGCGGGTTATGCCCGCTCCCCGTTCACGCTCGCGAACAAGGGCGCGCTCGCGCGCGTGCGACCCGACGACATCGCGGCGCAAGTCGTCGCGGCGCTCGTCGAGCGCACCAAGGTCAATCCGGACGACATCGAGGATCTGCTCTTGGGCTGCGCATTTCCGGAGGGCGAACAGGGTTTGAACGTTGCGCGCCTGATCGTCCTGCTAGCGGGTCTGCCCCAATCCGTGGGCGGAGCGACCGTCAATCGCTTCTGCGGCTCGTCGATGCAAGCCGTGCACATGGCGGCCGGCCAAATCCAGCTCGGCGCCGGCGACGTATTCATTTGCGCGGGCGTCGAGAGCATGTCGCGCGTACCGATGAGCGGCTTCAATCCGCTGCTGAATCCCGCGCTGCAGGCCAAGGTGCCCGCGGCCTATATCAGCATGGGAGATACGGCTGAAAACGTCGCGAAGAAATGGTCCATCAGCCGTGCCGAACAGGAGGCCTTTGCCGTGCGCAGTCAGCAGCGCGCGGCCGCCGCCGTGAAGGCCGGCCACTTCACGGACGAACTCGTGCCGATCCGCAGCAAAGGACCCACCGTGGAGGTGGACGGCTGCCTGCGTCCGGACACAACGGCCGAAGGACTCGCCCAGCTCAAACCCGCGTTCAACTCGGACGGCAGCGTCACGGCCGGCACCTCCTCGCCGCTGACCGACGGCGCCTCCGCGCTGCTGGTTTGCAGCGAGGACTACGCGCGCGCTCATGGCCTGAAACCGCTCGCGCGGCTCGTGAGCGTCGCGGTCGCCGGCTGCGCCCCCGAGATCATGGGCATCGGTCCCGTGGCCGCCACGCGCAAGGCGCTCAAGCGCGCCAATCTCGACATGGCCAAGATCGACGTCGTCGAACTCAACGAGGCTTTCGCCAGCCAATCGCTCGCCTGCGCCCGCGACCTCGGGGTACGCGATTCCACGCTCAATATCGATGGCGGCGCGATCGCGCTCGGACACCCACTCGGCGCGACGGGCGCACGCATCGTCGGCAAGGCCGCGAGCCTGCTCGCGCGCACGGGCGGCCGTTACGCACTCGCCACGCAATGCATCGGTGGCGGCCAGGGCATCGCTACGATCCTCGAAAGCGTTTAACGGGAGGCCATCATGGAAGCCATCCACAAGGCCACGGTCATCGGTGCCGGCGTCATGGGCGCCGGCATCGCCGCGCAGTTCGCGAATGCCGGCATCCCCGTCCGCTTGCTCGACATCGTGCCGCCCGGCGCCACGAACCGCAACGCGCTCGCCGAGGGGGCGATTGCGAAAATGCTCAAGACCGAACCCGCGCCGTTCATGTCGGCACGGGCCGCCAAGCTCGTGAGCCCCGGCAACATCGAAGACCATCTGGGCGAGGTCGCCGACAGCGACTGGATCATCGAGGCCGTCGTCGAGCGCCTCGACGTCAAGCAGGCGCTCTACGCCAAGTTGGACGCGGTCCGAAAGCCCGGCACCGCGGTCTCCTCGAACACCTCGACGATTCCGCTGCACTTGCTCGTCAAAGGACAGAGCGACGCGTTTGCCAGAGATTTTTTGATCACGCACTTCTTCAACCCCCCGCGCTACATGCGGCTGCTGGAAATCGTGACGGGCCCGCGCACGGATGTGCAACTCGCGAAGACCGTCGCGGCCTTCGCGGACCTGAAGCTCGGCAAGAGCATCGTGAACTGCAAGGATAGTCCGGGGTTCATCGCGAACCGGCTCGGCGTCTACTGGCTGCAGGTCGGTGTCATCGAAGCCATCGATGCGGGCCTCACCGTCGAGGAAGCCGACGCCGTGATCGGCAAGCCGCTCGGCATTCCAAAAACCGGCGTGTTCGGGCTCATCGATCTCGTGGGGCTCGACCTCATGCCGCACATCAATGCGAGCCTCGAGAAGGCCTTGCCCGCCGGCGATGCGTTTCATGCCGCGAACCGCGATCTGCCGCTCGTCAAGAAAATGATCGCCGAGGGTTATACGGGCCGCAAAGGCAAGGGCGGATTCTATCGGCTCAACCGCGCGGGCGGCGCGAAGACGAAGGAGTCGATCGATCTCGTCACGGGCGCCTATCGGCCGGAACGCAAGCCCGAACTACCGGAGCTCGCGGGCGCGGCGAAGAACCTGCGCGGCCTGCTGGCCTCCCCGAGCAAGATCGGCCGTTACGCGTGGCGCGTCGTCGCGCAGACGCTCGCCTATGCGGCAAGTCTCGTGCCCGAGGCCGCCGACGCCATCCCCGCGATCGACGAAGCCATGCGGCTCGGCTACAACTGGCAGGCGGGCCCGTTCGAGCTCATCGACAAGCTCGGCGTCGACTGGTTCATCGCGCGGCTCGAGCAGGAAAAGATCGCCGTGCCGGCGCTGTTGCAGACCGCCAAAGGCCGCAGTTTCTATCGCCTCGAGGGCGGCAAGCGCGAGTATCTCGGCACGGACGGCGCCTATCACGAACTCGTGCGGCCCGAGGGTGTGCTGCTGCTCGAGGACATCAAGCGCGTCGCGAAGCCCGTGCTCAAGAACGCGTCGGCATCGGTTTGGGACATCGGCGACGGCGTGCTGTGCTTCGAGTTCACGAGCAAGAGCAACTCTCTCGACGGCGAGATCATGAGCCTGCTCGGCAAGACGATCCCGCTCGTGAAGGCCAAATACAAAGCGCTCGTGATCTACAACGAAGGTCACAATTTCTCGGTCGGCGCAAATCTCGGACTCGCGATCTTCGCGGCGAACATCGCCGCCTGGAGCGAGATCGACAAGATGGTCGCAGGCGGCCAGCAGACGTATAAGGCGCTCAAGTACGCGCCGTTCCCGGTCGTCAGTGCCCCCTCCGGCATGGCCTTGGGTGGCGGCTGCGAGATCCTCTTGCACAGCGATGCCGTGCAGGCGCATGCCGAGAGCTACATCGGTCTCGTCGAGTGCGGCGTCGGCGTCGTGCCGGGCTGGGGCGGCTGCAAGGAGATGCTCGGCCGTTGGTCGACGAGCGGTCTCTTGCCGCACGGACCCATGCCGGCTCCGACGAAGGTGTTCGAAACCGTGAGCACCGCGACCGTCGCGAAGTCCGCCGCCGAAGCCCAGGAATTGCTGTTCTTGCGGCCGAGCGACGGCATCACGATGAACCGCTACCGTCTGCTCGCCGATGCGAAGCGCAAGGCCTTGAGCCTCGTCGAAAACTACGCGCCGCCGAAACCCGTCGAACTCAAATTGCCGGGCGCCGCCGGCAAGCTCGCGTTCACGCTGGCCGCGGAGGGCTATCGGCGCCGCGGCATCGCGACCGAATACGACATGGTCGTGGCCGGCGAACTCGCGGGCGTGCTCTGCGGCGGTCCCGCCGATCTCGTCGACGTAGTCAGCGAGGATCAAATGCTCGAGCTCGAACGCGAAGCGTTCATGCGGCTCGCGCGAACACCGGGCACGTTGGCGCGCATCGAGACCATGCTCACGACCGGCAAGCCGTTGAGGAATTAAATCATGCAAAACTATACCGCCCCGCTTCGCGACATGCGCTTCGTGCTCCACGAACTGCACGACAGCACGAGCTTGAAGCATCTACCGGGCCTCGAAGAAGTGACGCCCGACCTCCTAAACACGGTGCTGGAGGAGGCCGCGAAACTCATCGGCGCCGTACTCCTGCCCTTGAACGCCAGCGCCGACGCCGAGGGTTGTCGTTGGGAAGACGGCGTCGTGCACACGCCGAAGGGCTTCAAAGAGGCCTATCGCGAATTCGTCGAAGGCGGTTGGGGTTCGCTGAACGCCGATCCCGCGTACGGCGGCCAGGGGCTGCCCGAGAGCGTCAGCAAGCTCGTCGAGGAGATGATCTGCGCGAGCAATCTCTCGTTCGGGCTCTACCCCGGCTTGTCGCACGGCGCCTACCTCGCGCTGCGGAGCCACGGCTCGGAGGCGCTCAAGGACCTGTACCTGCCGAAACTCGTCGACGGCACCTGGGCCGGCACGATGTGCCTCACGGAACCCCAGTGTGGCACCGACTTGGGATTGTTGCGCACCAAGGCTGTGCCTCAGGCCGACGGCAGCTACAAACTCACGGGCTCGAAGATCTTCATCTCCTCGGGCGAGCATGACCTGACCGAGAACATCATCCATCTCGTGCTCGCGCGCCTGCCGGACGCGCCGCCGGGCATCAAGGGCATCAGTCTTTTTGTCGTGCCGAAGTTCCTGCCGAAGCCGGACGGCTCGGTCGGTGAGCGCAATGGCGTGCTCTGCACGGGCATCGAACACAAGATGGGCATCAAGGCCTCGGCGACCTGCCAGATCAGTTTCGACGAGGCGACGGGCTGGCTCGTCGGCGAACCGAACAAGGGCATGCGCGCGATGTTCGTCATGATGAACAGCGAACGACTATCGGTCGGGACGCAGGGGCTCGGCATCGGCGAAGCCGCTTACCAGAGCGCCGTCGCCTATGCGAAGGACCGGCTCCAGGGGCGCTCGCTCGCCGGTCCCAAGCACCCGGAAAAATCCGCCGATCCCATCATCGTGCATCCCGACGTGCGCCGCGCGCTCATGACCATGCGCGCCAACAACGAGGGCTGCCGCGCGCTCGGCGTCTGGGTGGCGAACGCGCTCGATCGCATGGAGCGCGCGACCGACCCGGTCGAGCGCGCCGAGGCCGATGAATTCATCGCGCTCATGACGCCGATCGTCAAGGCGCTGTTCACGGATCTCGGTTTCGAGTCGGCGAACCTCGCGGTGCAGACCTACGGCGGTCACGGCTATATCGTGCAGAACGGCGTCGAGCAGTTCGTGCGCGACGCGCGCATCGCGATGATCTACGAGGGCACGAACGGCGTGCAGGCGCTCGATCTCGTCGGCCGCAAGCTCCCCGCGAACATGGGGCGCTCACTGCGGCGTTTCTTCCACCCCGTCGCGGAATTCATCGAGGCGCACGCCGAGGACCCCGAGGTCGGCGGACTCGTGCAGTCGTACGCGAAGGCCTTCGGTGCGCTGCAGCTCGCGACCGGCTTCATCGCGCAGAAGGGCCTCGGCGATCCCGAAGAAGCCGGCGCGGCCGCGTCCGACTACCTGCGTCTGTTCGGCGTCGTCGCGCTCGGCTTTATGTGGGTGCGCATGGCGAAGGTCGCGGCCGACAAGCTGGCCGCGGGCGGCGAGGATGCGGACTTCTACCGCGCGAAGCGCACGACGGCGAACTTTTACATCGAGCGGATCCTGCCGCAGGCGGGTGCCTTACTCTATGCCATCAAAGCCGGCAAGGCCTCGATGATGAGCCTCGAGGAAAGCGCATTCTGATTGCGGTCTGGGCCGCATGACACCGCTCGAGCAGGTCGCATTCGTAGTCACGGTCGTCGGCGTCTGGTTGACGACCGCGCGCAGCCTCTGGAATTACCCGTTTTCGCTGCTGTCGGTCGCGCTGTATGCCGTGTTCTTCTATCGGCTGAAACTGTATGCCGACATGGGCCTGCAGGTGGTCTTTGCGGGCACCCTGCTCTATGGGCTCTGGCAGTGGCTGCGCGGCCGCGGTGCGAACGGCGAACTGCTCGTGGCGCGCATCGGCGGCGCCGAAATGCTGCTGGGCCTCGGGCTCGGCCTCGCACTCGGCGCGGGCCTCGGCTTTCTGCTGCACACGTACACCGACGCCTCGCTGCCCTGGGCCGATTCGCTGCTGTTCGCGGCGAGTCTCGTCGCGAGCGTCTGGGCCGCGCGGCGTTACGTCGAGAACTGGTGGGCCTGGGTCGTCATCGATGGGCTCTACGTCGGACTCTACGTCGCCAAGCAGGCCTATCCGACGGCCGTACTCTATGCGGGATTCGTCGCGCTCGCCGTCCTCGGGCTGCGCCGCTGGCGGCGCGCGCTCGCGAACCAGCAACGCGTGCCGGCAGCACCACCGGGCAGCCCGCTCGAGTCTTCATGAGCGTCGCGACCGCTCACACGATGCGCGGCGATTCGGGTGTGGCCGACTGGCCACGCATCACGCTCGCGGAGGCCGCGGACGTCTTGCGGCACTGGGGCTTTGCGGACGCTCGGCCGACCCTCGACTGGCATAGTCCGCGACCGTTGTCGGCGGCCGCAATCGCCGTGCTCGGCGCAGGCCCGATGTTCATCAAGCGCCACCCGGTCTCCGTTCGCACCGTGACGCAACTCGAGGAGGAGCACGCATTCATGCGGCACTTGCGCGAACGCGGCGTGCCGGTCGCCCGCGTGCTCGCAGCGCCGGACGGGCGCACGGCATGCACGGTCGCCGAATGGACCTACGAGATCCACGCACTCGGCCTAGGGTTGGACCTCTACCGCGACGCGGTGTCCTGGTCACCATTCCTGTGCGCAGCGCACGCGCGCGCGGCCGGCGTAGCGCTCGGTCGACTGCACGCGGCCGCCGCGGGCTACGCGGCCGCGCCGCGCACGGCCACGCTGCTCGTCGCGAACGATCGGCTCATGAGCGCCGCGCGGCCGCTCGAGGACCTCGGCGAATGGCTGCCGACACGCGCCGCCCTGGCCGCATACCTGAGCGCGCACGATTGGCGCCGGGATATCGGCGCCGCGATCGCGCCCTGGCATGCCGCCTATCGCGCGGTGCGGCCGGGTCTTGCGCCGCTATGGACGCACAATGACTTCCATGGCTCGAACCTTTTGTGGTCGGCTGCGGACGCCGCGGCGCGGGTCACGACCGTGTTCGACTTCGGGCTCTGCGATCGCACGACCGCGGTCTTCGATCTCGCGACCGCGATCGAGCGCAACACGATTCCCTGGCTCGACATTCACGAGGGGCACACCGCCGATGCCCATTTCGCGATGGTCACGGAGCTGCTCGCGGGCTACTGCAGCGAACGCGCGCTGACCGCGCTCGAGCGCGCGGCCCTCGTCGCGCTGCTGCCGATCGTGCACGTGGAATTTGCACTGTCCGAGATCGACTATTTTCACGGCATCACGGGCTCGCGCGCCAATGCCGACCTCGCTTATCACGCCTTTCTGATCGGACACTGCCGTTGGTTCGAAAGCCGCGAGGGGCGCGCGCTGCTCGCGCACGTCGAGCATCTCCTGCAAGACACGACCTGAATGCGGGAGGCCGCCGCGACTTTCAAAACCAGCGGCCGACCCTCTCGAGCAAGCGCGCATCGTCGAGCGACGCCACGACGAGGTCGGCCGGAAAATCCGCCGTCGGCAGCGTCGGGATGCCGACGACCTTGAGGCCCGCGGCGAGCGCCGAGCGCGCGCCCGTCGGCGAATCCTCGAATGCGAGCGCGCGCGCGGGCTCCACGGCCAGGCGCCGGCACGCTTCGAGATAAATGTCGGGCGCCGGCTTCGGCGCAGCGACCTCTTCGGCCGCGATACAGACGCGGAAGGCTTCGCCGAATTTCCCGCGCGCGAGCGCCGCGTCGAGCAGCGCGCGGGTCGCGTTGCTCGCCACACCGAGCGGCAGCCGGCCGGCAAGGAGCTTAAGCAGCCGGTGCGCACCGGGCATGGCTTCGGCGTGCGCCGCAATCTCGCTCGCGGCCAGCGCGGTGATCTCGGTCTGAATCGCCGCCGCTTCACCCTGCCGTCCGAAGCGCTGCGCCATGACGGCCGCCGCCACCGGGATCGATCGGCCGATCAAGCTAGCCTTGTCCTCGAGGCCGAAGGGCAGGCCATGGCGCGCGAACAGGGCCGTCTCCGCGACGGTCCAGCAGGCCTCGGTGTCCATGAGCAGCCCGTCGCAATCGAACACGATCGCGTCGGGGCGCCAGTCCTCGCTAATGATGAGGCACGCGTGCTTGTAGTCGCATCGCAGCGATACTAGCCTGATTGTGCGAGGAAAATCGACTCCATCACAGACCGCGGCGCGGCTGCTTGTCACAGTAGCGCGCAGCGGCTATCTCACAGCACGATGCCCACTGCTCGCGAAGGAACTTCATGGCGACATTGACCGATGAACAGGCCAAGACCTATATCCACAAGCTCCTGACCGCGATGACGCGCGCCGGCGGCTCGGACCTGTTCGTCTCGAACGACTTCCCGCCGAGCATGAAGGCGAACGGCACGATGCAGCCGCTGACGTCGCAGAAGCTCAGCCCCGATCTCACGCGCCAGCTCGCCCACGCGCTCATGAACGAGCGTCAGGCCCAGGAGTTCGCGAAGGAACTCGAATGTAATTTCGCGATTTCGCTGCCGGGCGTCGCCCGCTTCCGCGTCAACGTTTTCATGCAGCAGCAGTTCGTCGGCATGGTGATCCGCACGATCACGGCCGAGATTCCGAGCTTCGAGAAGCTCGGACTGCCCGACACGCTCAAAGAAATCGTCATGACCAAGCGCGGCCTCGTCTTGGTCGTCGGCGCCACCGGATCCGGCAAGTCGACCACGCTGGCGGCCATGATCGACCATCGCAACAGCAGTTCACCCGGCCACATCATCACGGTCGAGGACCCCGTCGAGTTCGTACACCGTTCCAAGCAGTCGCTGATCACGCATCGCGAAGTCGGCATCGACACGCATTCCTGGCATCACGCGCTCAAGAACACCTTGCGCCAGGCGCCCGACGTGATCCTGATCGGCGAGATACGCGACACGGAGACCATGGAGCACGCGATCGCCTTCGCGGAGACCGGGCACCTGTGCCTCGGCACGCTGCACGCGAACAGCGCCAATCAGACCATCGATCGCATCATCAACTTCTTCCCCGACGAGCGCCGCAATCAGCTGCTCATGGACTTGTCCGGGAATCTGCGCGCGATCATCTCTCAGCGCCTGATCAAGACCGAGGACGGCAAGGGGCGCAAAGCCGCCATCGAGATCCTGATCAACACGCCCATCATCGCCGACAGGCTCCTCAAGGGTGAATTCCACGAAATCAAGGCGATCATGGGCAAGTCGCGCGAGCTCGGCATGCGCACGTTCGACTGGGCGCTCTTCGATCTGTATAACGACGGCCACATTTCGTACGACGAGGCGATCCGCAATGCCGACTCGGCCAATGAGCTGCGTCTCAACATCAAGTTGAACGGTACGCGCTCGGCCACAACCCAGTCGAAACCGACCTTGTCGCTGCATGCGCCCGAGGAACCCGAGGAAACAGAAGAGCCGAAGTCGGCACGCGCCTCATAGACCGGCCGCGTCCAGCAGGCGGTAGGCGAGCACCGACGGCGCGAGAAACCACGGTACGCCCGTGTAGTACGGGCGCGACGGGAACGGCAGTCCGTCGAAGGCGGTCCGTCCCTCGGCGCGACCCGCGATTTGCTGCCCGATGCGCATGCCGAGATATGGCGCGAGCACGACGCCCTGGCCGCAATAACCCATCGAATAATGGACACCGTCGTTCTGCCCGACGTGGGGCAGCGTATCGAAGGTGTAGCCCACCCAGCCGGCCCAGGCGTGGCTCATGGGCACGTCCGCGAGCTGCGGAAACACCGCTCGTAGCATCGTGCGCAGCCGCGGCACGCACACGAGCGGATCGCGCTCATCGAGCGAGGCGCGACCCCCGAAAACGATGCGCTCGCCGTCCGGCGAGGCCCGGTAATAGACGATCACACGTCGCGTGTCGCTGATGTGGCGCCCGCCCGGCAGAAGTTCGCGAACGCGCTCCACTCCTAAGCGCACGGTCGCGATCTGGTAACTGCCGATCGGAATGATGCGGCGCCGATGCCACGGGGACAACGGACCCGAATAGCCGTTGGTCGCGAGCAGCAGCTTGCGCGCACGCACGTTCCCTCGCTCCGTGTGCACCTCGAAACCTTCGCCGCGCCGCGCGATCGACGTGACCGCACAGCCGTCGACGACGGTCGCGCCTGCCGCGAGCGCGCGACCGAGCAAGGCGAGCAACAGTCGTCGCGGATCGATCGAGGCATCGTCCTCGTACACGCAGCCGCCGTGGTAGTAATCGGTCGCGATCTCGCGGCGCTGCTCGCTGCGCGGCACGATCGTGACGCGCTGTTCGAGGCCTCGCGGTTGGCTTTGCGCTTCGGCGACGAGGGCCTTGAAGTGCCGCGGCGTGTGCGCGCCGATGAACCCACCGGTCGGCTGCCAGCCGCAGTCGATGCCCTCTTCGGTCGCAAGCCTGCGCAAATGCGCGATGGCGTTCAAGGCCTCCGAACAGATCCCGAAAGCGCGTTCGGCGCCGTGGCGGCGCGCGAGTTCCGCATAGCTCGGCTTGATGCTGTAGGCAACCTGGCCGCCGTTGCGGCTGGAACAGCCGGTGCCGATGCTCGCGGCATCGAGCACGAGCGTGCGCAGGCCCGCGAGCGCCGTCTCCCGCGCCGCCGACAATCCCGTGTAGCCGCCGCCGATCATGAGCACATCGACTTCGGGCGGCAGTTCGGCCTGCAAGCGCGGCGGCTCAGGCGCTGCGTCGAGCCAGAGCGGCGTCAGCGCGATGCCGTTGCCGGTGCCGTTGCCGGTGCCGTTGCCGATGATGGCGTCGGTCCCGACGTCGTTGCCGTTCAAGTCCCGCAAAACGTGTGCAGCACCCGCTCCTCGGACCGCGGCGCGTCCCGGTACGCCGCGTGCGCGGGCTGCTCCTCGTAGGGGTGCGTGACGACCTCGAGCAAGCGGCGGAACGGCGTGTAGTCCGCGCGCAGCGTGGCCGCCGCAATGACCTCTTCGACGCGATGGTTACGCGGAATGTAGGCCGGGTTCACGCGCCGCATTCCTGCGCGCCGCTCGTCGGGCGAGCGATCCTCGTGCGCAACCCGCGCCTGCCATAGCGCCGCCCATTCATCGGCGCCCTCCGGCCAGCGATCCTCGCAAAGCGCTCGGAAGCTCAACGTGAAATCCGCGCCGGTGCGTTGCATGGCGTCGAGCAGGGCCTGGATGAGATCCGCGTCGCCGGGCTCGGGAACGGCGAGGCCGAGCTTGGCGCGCATGCGCTCGAGCCAGGCCTGCGTGAAGCGCGCACCGAAACCCTCGAGTACCGCGGTCGCCGCCTCGGCCGCACGTTCGGGCACGGCATCGATGAGCGGGAGCAGCGTCTCGCCGAAGCGCGCCAGATCCCAGGCAGCCGCGTGCGCCTGATTGCCGTATGCATAACGGCCTCGCGAATCGATCGAGCTGAACACGGTCGCCGGATCATACGCATCCAGGAACGCACAAGGACCGAAGTCGATGGTTTCTCCCGAAATGGCCATGTTGTCGGTGTTCATGACGCCATGAATGAACCCGACGCTGAGCCAGTGCGCGACGAGCGCCGCCTGTCGCTCCACGACGCTCGCGAGCAAGGCCAGGTAGGGCTGCTCGGCCCTCGACGCCGCCGGGTAATGCCGCGCCAGACAATAGTCGGCGAGCCGGCGCGTCGCCTCCACATCGCCGCGCGCGGCGAAGTATTGAAAAGTACCAACCCGCACGTGGCTCGCGGCAACGCGCGTGAGGACCGCCCCGGGCAGCGCTCCTTCGCGATAAACCGTCTCGCCGCTGGCCACGGCCGCGAGCGAGCGCGTCGTCGCAATCCCCAGCGCATGCATCGCTTCGCTGACCAGATACTCGCGTAGCACCGGACCCAAGGCAGCGCGGCCGTCGCCGTTGCGCGAGTACGGAGTGCGCCCCGAACCCTTGAGCTGCAGTTCACGCAAGACGCCGTGCACGTCGCGCACCTCGCCGAGCAAGATCGCACGGCCGTCGCCGAGTTGCGGCACGAAGTAGCCGAACTGGTGACCCGCATAAGCCGTCGCGATCGGCTCGGCACCGGGCAACCGCGCATTGCCGGAAAACTACGCCGCCAAAGTTTCGGCGCTCAAGGAGTCGAGCGTCATGCCAAGCTCCGCGGCGAGCGGCCTGTTGACTTCGATCAGTGTCGGGCCGGCGACCGGCGTCGGGTCCAGGCGTGCATAGAAATGCTCGGGAAGCTTGGCGTAGCCGCCGGCGAGCTGGATGCTTTGGGCCTGCATCCCTAGGATGATACGCCCGGGTCGGTCGCGAGCGCGCGCCGATATTTCTCGAAAAAGCGCGTCACCGTGAAGCCCGCGAGCGCCCGCACGCGCGCGCCGCCCGCCAAGTCCGCCGAGAAGCCGTCGAACTTCAGTTCCGCGAGACAGTCCTCGCAGACCGGCAGCCGTTCGAGCGACGGCGCGACGGCACCGCCCTGCACCAAATTGACCTCGAAGCTGCCGTCCTCGCGCGCGCTCACGACATGCCGTACGGCGCGCTCGGCGCTGCGCAGGCGACGCACGATCGCACAGTCGGCCGCGTGGAAATGCGGCAGCTCGCGCTGCAGAGGTCGGCCCGCGCCGAGCATGGGCACGTCGCGGCGATAGAGCAGCACGCGCCGGTCCTTGTAGCTGAGCGTCCGATCGGCCAGCGGCCGCACGCGCAAGAGGTCTTCCACGTCGATGCCGCCCGCGATCAAGGCCTCGAGTTCCGCCATCGTGAAGCGATAGGGATTGACCGACAGCCGGAACGTGCCGAGCTCCGCCGCACCCATGCGCTCGCGCAAATCGTTGAGTGCGGGATCACGCAGAAAATCCTGCAGCTTCATCGCGCAGCCCTACCGGCTGATCTCGAGAATTTTCGCGAGCCGCGTTTCCGCATCGGTGCGCACGCGGAACTCCACGCGCCGTGAACGCTCCGCGTCCTCGGTGTGATCGGCGTTCAGCACCGGGTGCGACGACGAGAGGCCGTTCGCCGTCAGATACCGCGTGAGCCATTCCCTCTGCGCGGCGACGGCCGGCAGCCCGAGCACATAGCTCAAGGTCGTTCGCGTGCGTGCTTGCGAGAGTTCCATGTTGCGCACGTAGGCATCCTCGGGCGAAGTCTGAAAGGTCCAGTCGGACGAGGTATGGCCCTCGATGCGCACCTCGCTGACGGCATCGCGGTATTTCGGCGAAGTCAGGATGCGCACATAGCGCGGGAAGAAGTCGGTCAGGATCGCCTTGAACTCCGGCTTCAATTCGCTGCTGCCGTTCGCGAACAGGATTTCGGGTTCGTTGAAGCGAACCGTGAGGTCGGCTCTCAGAATCTGCGCCTTCCAGGGTCCGAGATCGTTCTTGAATTCATCTTGCAGGTCCGCGAACAGCGCGTCGCGAATCTCGCTGTAGGCGATCGCGACGGTCTTGATGCGATCCGCCTCGGCTTCGACCTTGACCATGTACATGACGGCGATCAGCAGGAATATGACCATGAGTCCGGTCATGAGGTCGCTGAGCGGGATCCAGTGAGCCTCCGGCGACTCGATGTCGGTGTCCGGGACCCCGAGGCCGTGCGCCGCCATGCTTCAGGACACCCGTGCGGATTGCAACACGCGCTGCAGTTGCGCGGTCAGCGGCGTGTAGTCCTGCACGAACTTTTGCGACAGGGCCGTGAGCTGCCGCCCGAGCGACTCGATCGCGCGCCGCAATTCCTCCTCGAGCGCCTTGTCGAGCATCGCGACGTGCTTCTGCGTCCCGGCGACGATCTGTTCGCTCATCGCCACGATGCGCCGCTCGATGTCCGGCAGCCCCGTCGCGGCCTTGTCGACCAAACTGGCATAGCCGTGGAGCGAGCGCTCGAGTTGTTCGCGCTGGCTCTCTAGGCCCGCGAGCAGACCTTGCAGCGACTCGGCGGTCGTGACGAGAGCGCCCGACCGGTTCACGAGTTCGGTGAAACCTCTCGCCGCTTCGGTCATGTTATTGCGCGTCGCGGTTTCCTGTTCGATGAGCGCACGGAGCTGCGTCTCGTGACCCACCTGCCAGGCGACGAGCTTGCTCACGGCCGCATTGAGCTGCTTGAAGTTATCGCCGAATTGCTCGTTGATCTTGGCGTTGAAATCGCGCATGACGGCCTGCAGCGCCTGGATCAGAGCCTTGGAATTCGAGTCGGCGACTTTCGCGGCATAGGCTTCGAATGCCGCGGTCAGACCGTCTAGCCGCTCGTTCGAATCCTCGCGCGAACGGCGCAGTGCCGCGAGCAGGTCATCGATCGTCGCGCCCTGCGTCGCGGTACCGGTGGCGCGCGCGGCACGCACGGCCGGCGGTTCGCCGAACAGGACCTGACGCGCCTTGATCGTGAGCGCAAAACCGATACCGGCGACCGATGCCCAAAACGAAGTACGGATGCCCTGCAACAGGTGCGGCACGCTCGCCTTGACGTCGGCCGTGTCGAAGTCGAGCAGTCCCCAAGCAATGCCGACGAAGCAGAAAAAAATGCCGAG
>Ga0116231_10010514_pt1 | contig 14856 bp, 9 predicted proteins | sample S1TSphgellanicum_2_FD_89695 | JGI IMG/M metagenome (GOLD analysis project Ga0116231, IMG submission 89695) | Host-associated microbial communities from peat moss isolated from Minnesota, USA - S1T2_Fd - Sphagnum magellanicum MG | ecosystem: Host-associated > Plants > Peat moss > Unclassified...
AAGTGCATCTAGATGTTTCTCAAGTCCATCAAGGTAGAGTCCAAAAAGCAGTGGACTCAGTGGACAGCCTTGTTTGACCCCAATGCCACATGGGAACTGGGCTGATAGCCCTTCTGTTGGATGTTTGACCCCATTCTGGACCCTTGAAAAAATAGCAAAAATTGTTGGGTTTTTATATTTGGTTTTCAGTTTGTAGCCAAAAATAAAGAAAGACGACAAAAGGTTTGTACTTGTTTTCTAGCCAGATTTGGCTAAATCTTCTTAGGCATGATCGTCCCTTTTTTTAAAACATCCTATGGATGATTGCCACTTTTTTAATATCTTCCTATGGATGATCACCACTGTGTCTACAAACAGATATTTTATTTTATTTTAGTTTTTTAACTGTAGGATTTTTTTTAATTTAAAAAAATTAAGTGAACTGGCTATGGATCATCCAAAAAACGACAAAAAGCGAGCCAAATTCTAAAAGTTAGAAGAACCTATTGTCCAAATATGGCAAATTAAGACTTTTTCTTTCCCTTCAAAATGTGGTGACATTGGCACTCCCTAGGGTGCAAAAATTTCATCTTGGGTGACCCAGCACCCACATTGGTACCATGGTAAAAATCCCAATATCCATTTAAAATTATTTCTAAATACCTATTACAAATATCCGCTGCTTAGACTAAATCAGGGGTGTGTGAGTTCAAATGTAGTTCCATTTTTTGGGCTGAATATGGCCACTCAGGAGGGTGCACGCAAAACGATGAAGGTACCACGCGTGGCCGGCAACCTTCAGGAAGTTAGGCCAGAACGTATTAATGTCTAAAGTATGACAACTTTAGACTTTGTTTTTTTTCCCCTCAAAATGTGGGTGACTTTGGCGCTCATTACGATGCAAAATTTCAACCCAAAAAAATAATAAAGCGAGACCTTTACCATGCCGACAATAATTAAATTATTTTCAGTAAATGTCACAATATAATGCCATTTGGTGACAAAAGTTTTTTTGAATTTTTTGGGAAATTTTCTCTTTTTTTAGAGTTAAATTCGACGAATTTTCTTTTCTTTTTTTTAGTTTATGAAATCGCCAAAATTTTGAAACCACAAAACTGAAAGAAAGAAAGAAAAGAAAAAAAACTGTGCTGGAATAGTGATTTTTTTTCAATTTTCTGATGTAGCGCCATTGGCTAGGATCTCCAGAAGGATTTAGCATTAAATGGCAACAGGACAGGTGAGACAGTAGAATTTTTTTGTAATCCTGCTCTTATTTGGCGACCTACAAGGAGGAAGCCTTCTAAATCTGGCGAACCCAGTTCAAAACCCCCACTTTTTTGGCGAATTTTCCCAAAAATTTCGGGAAAGAAGCCTTTGTACATGTCGCAGTCCCAAAACTGATTTCGCATTTTGGCGAAATTTCGCGCAAAAAAAAAAAAAAAAACAACGCTGTGCTGGAGTGAAAATATTAGGGGAAAAAAAATTTCAGCATGAAGATACTGGAATGGTAAAGGTAATTTTAGAGCAAAAAATCACACTAAAATTTCCATAGGGAGGCAGGTAAGTACGTAGCTAGGTACCTAGAATAGGTAGACCCTGGAACGTAGACCACCTGGCGGCCACCGAGCAAGTGCGCCCTGATCAAACAGACGTTTCGAACTCCGGCGCGATGCGTGTCGCAGCAGCAGCAGCGTCGCAACTCTCGTCTACGGCAACAAATCTGTAAGTCACTGTTTTCCCGATGCATTAGCGAATCAGATTTGTAAGGGGAGATTGATCAAGGCGCCGGATTTCTTTTATTTTTTTGGTTGCAGCTGTGCTAGCGATCATCATCATCATTGTGCAAGCTTGGTTGATTCGGGAAAGAAAAGGAAAGAGATCATGCGTGAAGAACGACATCTTGTGAAGATATTGTTGTTGTGCGCAAGCTCTTTCTTTGGAGGAAATCTACGTCAGAGCAGCGCCGGTATGTTCATGTTTGGATTTTGTAAGGTTTCATTTCAATCATAAGAATATTGTTCTTATTTTTGTTTTGCTAGAACCTGCTGGCTTGGAGTTTTGTACGGTTGTTGATTCTGGAATTCTTGTGAGGAAAAAAAACAGTACAAAGTGTGTGTAATGCCGTGGAGGGACTCTGTTTTTCGTGCGCAAATGTTTTGTGTATCTATTAGGTCGTCGGTGGATGCGGTTCTTGATGCTCTTTTTCTTTGTTAATTTTGCTTGTTTTGCGAAGCTTGAACTGTTTCTGGAAGCATTCATGGAATGTCTTGTTGTTACTTGGGATTTGTTGTGTGGAACGATTCATCCATACGTCTCTGATCAAGATCTTACACCACCACGGCTCGAATGTTTCTTGTGGACTTCTTCTGTTGCAAGATCCGTGTGGTAAACCGCCGCACTACAGATAGACCTACTCTTTCGTTGATTGTTTGTTGGCTGTCTGTCGTCCTGAATCGCAGCAGCATGATGGCGGGAACACGGAAGTTCTAAAGACGCGCCTCCTCAGGGGCTCCAGTACGCTCTGAAGAAGGTACGTCCTCAAATTGATGCATCCGAGAAAGGCCTCTCTCTCTCTCTCTCTCTCTCTCTCTCTCTCTCTCGCACTGCCCAGGAGGATCTTTCCGTCGAACATTCTCAATGAACTCCGCTGCAAAAGAGTGCAGATTTCTTTGTCGATGGAAAGATCCTGTTCAATGGCACATCGATATGTACATGATTTAGTTCGAAAGTAGATATATCGCAAGGAGACGACGTATCTTCTCAGTTTTGGAAGCTGATGAGTGTGCAACGCAACTGTGTCGACAGGTGGAAAGAAGCCCCGTTGTTTTGCAGCAGAATCGAGAATTCAAGAGCAGCGATTGTTGTTGTCTTGACGGATCCTGTCACGGAGGAGTGTAAAACAAAGCAGCAGCTATGAGGAAGGAAGTGTATGAAGCTGTCGTAAGTAACAAGGGCTCCTGCTGCGACGATGATGCAGCAGCAGGAGGAGCTGCCAGGGCTGAGACCATTGCCATCAAGGTCCGACAACGCTTACCCGATTTCTTGCAATCAGTGAAGCTCAAGTATGTGCTGCGCGGCTATCATTCTGTGACCAAGTATGGTGTAACCCTTGTGGTCATACCGTTGTTTCTTTTAGCTCTGGCTGAAACTGCTCGACAATTGCACAAGCAGAGCCTTCAACTGCTGTGGGATCAGCTGCAGTACAACTTGGTCAGTATCCTGATCTGTTCGGGGGCTTTAGTGTTCGTTCTCACCTTGTACTTCTTGTGTCAACCGCGTCGGGTCTACCTCATTGACTTCGCTTGCCGCAAACCTGATGAAAGCAAAGCCATCACCAAGCAACAGCTGCTGGACAATATGGTCCGTTGCGGCAAATACAACGACGACAGCCTCGAATTCCAGCGCAAGATACTGGAAAAATCAGGGATGGGAGACCAGACGTATGTCCCTGAGGTCTTACACAAAACACCTATCCATATCACTATGAGTGGTGGTCGAGAAGAAGCGGAAGCTGTCATGTTCGGAACCCTTGACGAGCTTTTCGAGAAGACAGGTGTGAAGCCCAAAGAGATCAGTATTCTGATCGTCAATTGCAGCTTGTTCAACCCAACCCCGTCACTCTCTGCCATGGTAGTCAACCATTTCAAGATGAGAGGTGACATCAAGAGCATCAACATAGGAGGGATGGGGTGTAGTGCAGGTCTCATAGCCATAGATCTAGCCAAGGATCTCCTGCAATTGCACAGAAACTCGTATGCATTGGTACTCAGCCAGGAAATACTGGCACCCAAGCCTTACTTTGGGAATGATAGGCCGAAACTAGTGACAAATTGTTTGTTCCGGATGGGAGGGGCTGCCATGTTGCTGTCAAATAGGGTGGGGGACAGCTGGAGAGCCAACTATGAGTTAGTGCACACTGTCAGGACCCACAAGGGTGCGGATGACAAATGCTATGAGTGTGTATTTGAGGTATGTCCTCTTATCCCAAGTTTTTGCATTTCCTGATAGTTCTTTCTTCCCAGATAATGGAGAGAGTAAGAGCTGTGGGTCAATCAAGAATTTCTTCCAACATTCAAATGACATCATTCCATTGGATTTGGTTAAGTTGACCTAGTTGTACAATTTGTTTATATTTTGTGGTCCATCATCTGCCGCAATGTCTGAATTGCTAATACATCAAACTCAAGTTGCTACATTCTGAGTGATGAAATATGAGACAAGCAGCTGCTGTGTTCCATAATTTTCAAGTACTTGTGTGTCATCCCCAGTGATCCGTTAGAGGAGCCTGATCTGACATGGTTGATCAGAGTAAGTGATCATAGGGTCCTCAGTAGAAACAATGCTCACAAGTTGTCCAAGTGTGTTTTATGAAGTACTTACTCTCTTGTCCTTTCTTCCTTTTGTTTTCCTCCCTCTCTTTATTGTTAATTGCTTTAGGCTTCTTTTGTTTTGTTTCATTGTACAGTCAATCTAAGAAAATGGTTGATTACTTGGGTTATCTTCTTGCAGGAAATTCTCTATGGTTCTTGGCTTCAAGGATTCAGAAGTTTTATTAGTAAATTGATGATAAAATGGTTGGTGATTGCATGTAAGTTTAGCAAGATAAGAAAGAGCTTCAATGTACACACATTTAATCACATCTGTATTGTTTCCCTTCTACTTGTGGTCACAAAGGTGCACCTGTGTTGCATTCTCCTGCTTGTTTTGTTTTTCATTTGCACATGAGCTTTCTGGTCAAATGGTGACACTAAAGCTTCCACTTGATGAAGGTGTAGTACTGATGTATGGTGATTATAGGGTATAGGGCCATTGTTTCAAGTTAAAGGGAGGTTCAGAAGGTGCTGGAGAAGTTCTACTTTTGTGATTATCACTTCATTTTTCCTGTTTCCTTGCAGTCAACCCTGTGCTCCTCCAACTTCCTTCCATTTGACAATTCTTTGAAATGTCCTTGTGACCTTTGTAAATAATGGTTTTTTGCTGGCTGTTCTAGGATGATTAGGTTAAGTCTTCAGTGCATAACCTTACAGTCCAAGCTCCTGACTAAATATTTTAGGCACAAGGCCTATTCAATGTGCATATCCATCCTGTTGGTTGCACGGAAGATGTTTGCCTCCTGATGACCTAACCACATAGTTTGCCTTCTCCACTCTGAATAGAAGTGACAGGGTTGGTTTCATGGTAACCTTGAATGGTAACTTTTTCCTTCGTAAAGTCTGTGATGCTACAGAATTTTCTAAGGTTTTCTACACTCCTGAACTGCCTCCACATTGCCCTCTGGTCACCTGGCCTCCATTTTGCCTCTGAATCAGATGTGATAAACATAGACGTTCACTTCATATAAGTCATGGCAGCTCATCAATGTGGTTCATGATGAAGGTGACGGACTGACTTTGTGAGCAACTCTCATAAGGATATGACTGCACTCAATGTTGTGTTACCTTCAAAGTGTTGTGGAATTTTCTCAGCAATCTTGTAGATGTGTTCACTTCATCTAACCATTGTTTTGGATTTACAGGATGAGGATGAGACAGGCCAATCTGGAGTCTCACTCTCAAAGGACCTGATGCATGTAGCTGGAGACGCATTGAAAACAAATATCACCACCTTGGGGCCACTTGTACTTCCATTCTCTGAGCAGTTCCTGTTTTTCTTGAGCTTGGTTGGCCGAAAGCTCTTCAAGATGAAGAACAAACCCTACATTCCAAATTTCAAGCTAGCATTTGAGCATTTTTGTATCCATGCGGGTGGGCGAGCTGTTTTGGATGAGCTGGAGAAGAACTTGCAGCTCACTGAATGGCACATGGAGCCATCACGGATGACGCTATACAGGTATGGTGAAGATACTGCCCAATTTTGGTCTGAAATAGCTCATATCTTGCTCAAGCCTCAAGAGGATTGTGTCTGAAATTCCTCTGATCATTGGAGAAGGCATAGTTGTTAGGGTTTTAAGGGATTTGAACCCTGAGGGTTCTGAAACTACAAAGCACGTAGTGGATGACTGGAAATCTTTGATGAGTAGTGGTTGTCATTCTTGGCCTTAACAAACCAAGTAAATGCATCCACAGTTTGCCTGATTAGGGAGAACTACTTGGTTCTACATCCATGCCAACCTTCTCATAAGGTGAACTGTGTGATGGCTCCTCAAACTAAATTGTATGCTATTTTTTCATTTGAATGTGCTGGACAGGTTTGGAAACACATCAAGCAGCTCATTATGGTTTGAGTTAGCATACACTGAAGCAAAGGGAAGAGTTCACCGTGGGGATCGAGTATGGCAAATTGCATTTGGGTCAGGCTTCAAGTGTAACAGTGCTGTATGGAGGGCTCTACGTTCTGTAAAACCTCCCAAGCATAGCCCATGGAATGACACCATTGACAGCTATCCCCGAAAAGTAGAACCTGTTTCCCTTCACCTAAAGCCACGCTCATATTTTGAGCAACATTAGAACACATTCATAGTGTCAAGTGGATATGAGGATTCAGCTGCAAATAGCTTAACCAGCATTTCAATTCATTGAAACTTAGGTGGGACAAGTAGCACTTGAAGGGTGGACTTGCTGTGTGGAGGTAGGTATAGTGAATTTATGTTGATGGGTATTTCAATTTTTTTCCCTGGAGGCTTCTGCAGAAGGATGGTTCTCAGCATATATTTAAACCTGTGTTGGATTTCCGGGTTGAGCTTAATGGAATCTACTCTGGTATTCATTTACTGCATAAGATGGAGTTTATTTGATTGTAGTATTAGGCCTCTCTCAATAAGACGAGGACATGTGTTTTTGTTCTTGTCGAGCTTGAGAGTCAACTCTTGGTCTTGCCATTGAGTTTCATCCAGAAGCTGGAGACGTAGTGTGTTGGTCAGTTTGGAATTTTTTAACTGTTGCAAAGATATACCAAGACCAGGGTTGACACACCTCAGGTATCAAGTTTTAAAAAACTAAGATTCATACCAGATTCATAGTCATGGTCATATTTTTGGCTTTGATACCAGATTCATACCTACTCTGCTCATGTCAGTTACATACCTTGCCCATACTTGTACGCTACATCCATGATACTGGACATATGAAGACTAGTCTGGTATGTATGTGTAAATTCCAATGACTGCAACATTGCACAAAGCCCATATCTATAACCAAGAATCATGAAATACAAGAGCAAGAATAAATCAGCTTCACCCCTTAATGCTTGTATCGCCAAAACAATCCCATGCAATGAAATTATCTGTAAAGTCACCCTGTCTTTACCCTCTCTCACCCCCTAAACTCACTCAATGGTATCTGCAAGGAAATTTTATGAAATCTCAGTATCAAAGTCTGAAACTTAGCATTTAATGCACAAGGTTCAGGAGTAATTATAGTAGTTGTACAAGTAGGAGCAGTGAAAAAATATGTAGCAGCAGTGGAGGCGCTCACGAAAAAGGAAAGACAGGATGAAGCTCAGTTTACTACCAAAATTGGTGGAAAAACTAGTTTGGGCCCCAGTTATTTCATTTTGTAAAATTTTCATTCCCAGTTAAGCGTTTGATGCCCTATTACACCGAAACTGATCGTTCTCACCCCCTAATCAAGTGATTTTACGAAGAACTCTGATGTAGTGGGTGGTATTTAGTAATCCCATTTGCTGGACAATAATGGGCTATCTGCTACTAACTAGGCAGTTGCTACTCAACATTGGTTTTTTCTTTCAAGCATCAAATTACATGAGCTTTCATTCATTGGAGGTGTTAGATTTAGCTCATTCTAACTCCATGTGAATTGAAATTTAGGCATGAGAGATAGGTAAGTAAGACTTTGTTTTGAGGCTTGGTTGCATGGGTAATGATTCACTGTCTTTTTGTTCTGCGTGCTCAAAGTTTTGCCATAGCTTCAAGCAAGAGTTGCCCCCAATTTAATTTAGATTTGTGCATTCTGGATGCCCAATCTTGCTGATGATATGTTTTTGAACCATTCTGAAAGTTCTACAGCTTGTTTTTTTAACAGTATGTTCTTCAAATCCAATAGTGCCCATTATCTTAATATGTGCATAGATAGGTCCATGAAGAAATTTGTTTTGAGCTCTTCCTATAATGAAAATTAGCTTCCAAGGACTTCAGGTTTTAGGGGTTAATACTCATCACTTTAAAAGAGGAATATCAGACATCTGAATTGACCTTGAACAAGATTAGAAACAAAAACATGTGCAAAGTAGGAACTAGACTACTTTGTGCAGAAAATTGGAAAATCATGTAGATTTTCCAGTTAAATCAGAGGAGCTTCCTCTTCCTCAGTTCAGTTACCCCGCAAGAAGGGCATTTTCCCAGTGTTGGGTGGTTATTAAAAACAGGAACAAACCTCCAGTGGTAATCAGGGCAGGTTCTTAGGATTCATGACCACAGTTCTCAAAAAAAATAAAAAACCTGATCATGGTATGTAACCATGGTTCTCCAATGTTTTGAAAGAATGAAATAACCAGCAATAAACCACCAGTTCATTGATGGTTCTCTCATGAAAACTGTCGGTACTTTTAAGGGTTTTGATCAAATAGCCAGGACCAGTGGTTCTTTGAGTCTAATTGTTTTTCAAAGAATCAAAATTGATGGTTCATTGATTATGAAAAAATTTATATCCAGAATCGAAATTGGTAGTTCATTGATTATGAAAAAAATTTAATCCAGAATCAATAATTCTTTATAAACTCAAAGAACTACACAACACTGGTATTTACAACATGCACTTCACCTTGCCCCATCCCATTAGAACCACAAACAGAAAGTTAGTGCAAAGCAAGGAATGCCCAGCTTGTTAAGCCACCTGACTTGTTACCAATGTCCTAACCATTCTGTCATTAACTGAAATATCCAAGGCTTGTGTGCAAATGGTTCTGAAAGCTTAAACCAATGCAAAAGAGTGCATAAGGCCAACTCACAAGCCCTCTTTCTATACAACACAGTTTGCTGAACTTGTGGAATTTTTCAGGCAGAAAGCAAGAAACCTGGAGATAGTAAAGAAAGTTGAGCTCAACATTTTTCAAGACGGACTTGAGCAAAATTGCAAGTGCAAATGCATGGCAGCTTTGCAAGAATTCACACTAACCTGTAGAGGAGAAAGATATAGTTGATGAAAGTCATTCAAAATTCAATAACTTTTGCTCCATTGGTCCATAAATTGTGAACTGGCAAATGTGCACACCATCTCCTTGAGGGCTTTCTGATGATACCAAAAGTGAAGCAGGAGGCCCCATGGTTTAGGAGGGTTATGGCATGGGCACATCCAAATAAACAATACAAATACCTATCTTAATATATGGATAGCAAAAGTACCATTTGCTAGTGTATGATTTATGGTATTTTTTGAACCTTGAGGGTATATAGAACAAAAGCTTTTTCTGTTGCAGAAAACAGTTGTTGGATTGTCAATGCATATGCTTCACCATTTCCCTCAACACAACAATAACTGAAATAATGTCAGTTCAAGCAAAAGGTTTGCAGGTAGCACACAGAGGCACAAGACACATAAAATGATCTATCTTTGTTGGCAGGCATGGGCTTCTTCTTCTTCTTCTTGATCTTGAGTTAACTAATGTGGCTCCTATATGGAGCCTGAGCCTCATGTGCACTTTTTGACTGAAGAGTTTGTCAGTTGCACAAGACACATAAAATGATCTATCTTTGTTGGCAGGCATGGGCTTCTTCTTTTTCTCTTGATCTTGAGTTAACTAATGTGGCTCCTATATGGAGCCTGAGCCTCATGTGCACTTTTTGACTGAAGAGTTTGTCAGTTGCACAAGACACATAAAATGATTTATCTTTGTTGGCAGGCATGGGCTTCTTCTTCTTCTTGATCTTGAGTTAACTACCTCATGTGAACTTTTTGACTGAAGAGTTTGTCAGTTGCTAGACACTTACAAACCTTTTGAAATTACAGAAGGGCACCTATCTATTTCATAAGATGTATTAAGAACCATGGAGAGAAAATTGGTGGAAATTGGAGAATGCCTTGCATGCTGAACTAGCTTCTGTCATAGGTAGTAATACTCTTACCCAATGTTTTGCTGATATATCCAGGATCTGGAAATTGACTACAAAAGACTCTGCTCAGTTTGGTGTTTGGGTAACCAATCTTCAGTTGATTCAACATTGGAAGGGTCAAGGACATTGCAACAAGATATACTCCTGCATACAGTTTAAGAGGGGGGATTAGCATTCGACTTCTGAAGGGGACAAGGAAAAATTGATCATTCCTACACAAAAAAAGGTTTGGGCTTGGGTGGTGAAGAGATGCAGCAGGAGCCCCAGACAAGCCAATGCACTTTGAGATGAGCTGAGCTGAGGCAGTTAGAGGACTTTCATTCAATGCACTGCTACCTCATGAGAGAAGCACAAGGTGTGGATGGCACTTGGGTGGAGTGTAACTTGTGCTAGTTGTATCAAGCAAATGCTGAAAATAAAGTTGCAGGATCCCTCATTCAGATTTGTGGTTACCAGCTCATTGGTATCATTTTCTTTCAACACGTACTAGTGGAGAAGAGGCATGATCACTGTTTGCTATGCATATCTTTGGAATGTAAGGTGTTGCACCCAGCCTTCACCTTTCTTTCTCTCAGTAATCCTTCTGGTTGGTCAAAGCAAGTAGCTCTTCTGCTTGTCATGGACCAAGAACAAACAATGCAGAATCTGTCTGGACAGCAGAAAGAGAATCAGCCTTTTTCTCTTGACCCACCCAAATGGTTATCCTAAATGAGAATTCACAAGAAGAGAAAATGGGTTATACCACACAAAAAGTCAGGTCTCTTGACACCTGTGTACTATATGCCACATTAAACACCACATATTCCTATAATGGATAAAACCGCACAGTTTACCTCACACAGGTGTCATGAGCCACAACTTTTTGTGTGGTATAAGCCAATTTTCTCTTGTTGTGATTGAAGCCCAACTTACCATCTGTTTGATCAACTGGCTGCCACAAGCATGAGTGTGTTTTGCAGAAGATATCATGAAATTATGTGGCATTGGAGATTAGAGAGTCAGAAATGGAGGGTTACAACACAGCATGTGTTCAGCAGAGAGCAGTCCCTTTGTTGTTGCAACAGGGTACTTTCTCAACTTCACCAACCAATATTTCCTGGAGTTTCTTCTAATCCCAGCTGATTGGAAGCCTTCCCTTGGAATCACCATGTTGCTTGTAATGAGAAAATGTAAGGTATTTAACACATGAGGTTGTGTGTACATGCCTTTCATATGCATAGTAATTTCACAATTGTCTTTGAGAAGGAGTATAATACACTAAATACACAGAATACACTAACTGGATGTTTCAGAAATACTGGGCACTGTAGTCAAAACTTTTTTGCCAGCACTTCTGGATGCTGTTCCTCCTCCAGCTTTTGTCTCAAATCCAGTCTTGGTATGTTCCAAATTGAAATCGTCAAATGATAGACCCAGTTTCCTTTGAACTTGACTCTGTGCAGTTCAACTGAAGTCAGAAATTTCAGTCCCTTGGACATTAAATTGATGGCATCATGTTCAGATACATGTGCATTCTGTCAGTAGATTGACATGTCGAGGAGAATAATTCTAGCCATGAACCAAAACTCCCCTCATACAGGAGATCAATCATGCATTATAGAGCTTCTCAAATGAAATTGAACAAGCAGTGTTGTGCTCAGCACATTGACCAAGTGCCATTGATGTAAATCTGTCCAGTTCAAGGTCTTTCAAGTAGGCATAGAGAAATTTGATTGCCTCATTCTCTGCCTTAAAATTTCACATCCATAAGTCATCTCAAAAATGCATAAAGACCTGGGGATTTTTTCCTTCGTTATTTGCTGTCCATTGTCGGAGAGAAGATTTTCAGGAATCTTCCATAGTGTAAGAAAAATCTTGTGTTTCAAAATCCATTTTCTTTGTATCTTCATCACAGCTTTTTTTGTCATCTGGTTTTTTCTTTCTCATTCAACATGAACACCAACACGATCCATGAAAAGTGGTCACGGTGGGAAGAAGAAAAGGCAGATTGAAGAGAAAACCCTTGATCTTTACACAGGAGAAGGGCTGGTCTTTTGGCCATTCTATGTTTCTGAGTGACTGGGAACTCAGGCTCCTGCCCTCATTCCTGGCACCACCAAATGCAGAACGGCCTCAAGACCGGCCCTTCTCCCATACGTATAACTCAATTTGTGTGTTCCTTTTAATTGCTTCTGATGGATCAAGAGGAAATTAAGCGCAAATCACTTTATACACTGGTATTACCCTATTTGTAGTCTCTTGTAGATCATCCCTGGACTTCGATTTCTTTGGTAACACCAGAACTTCTCAGGTTTCTTTGTAAACAATTGTGCACAAAGTTCCCAGTAACTGACCCGTTTATCCTCTGCCTTTAATTTGCTGTTCTCAAGACATTCCTTCCATACAAGTAGGAAAGCATTTCCGTATGCGCTGATGTCAGGGCCTTCCCTGGCTTAAAACCAAGGTTCCATTGATACTAATGTGCAAAACAAGCAAGCTTACGACAAATGTTTTCCTACGGAGAGACCTGGCAGCTTTTCTGTAGTGTAATTTTGCCTATGCATTAGAGTCATCTGTAAAGTCAGGCGATTACGGGGCGAGTACCGTCAGTTTCGGCATAACAAGGCATCAAACGGGGAATGGAAATTTTACAAAACGAAATAATTGGGACCCAAACGAGTTTTTCCACCAATTTTGGTGGTAAACCTAGTTTCATCACGTCTTTCCCTTTTCCTGAGCGCCTACACCGCTGCTACATATATTTTCACTACTCCTCCTTGTACAATTACTATAATTATTCTCGAACCTGTTTCATTAAATGCTGAGTTTCAGCATTAGATGCTGAGATTTAATAAAATTCCATTATTTTGCCATTACCACTGAAAGAGGGGTTAGGTGGTGAAAGCAGGCCCAAAGAGAGGGTGAAGACAGGGTGACTTTATGGATAACTTTATTTTACAGGCATGTTTACAATTTAAAGGCAAGCATTACATTTTGGGGGCGGGCTTTCCGTTTTCCGTAAATTTCCTGCCCTTGCCAGAATTTTCCAAACAACATCTTTCTGGCTTTCTGTGGGTCCGCTGCTCCACTTCATCTTTTTGGCTTCAGTGCTCCCAATGCCACAGATCTGTCTAGTCTGTCAAGAAATAAATATGATTGTAGTGCAATTTTTCTTAGTAAAAAAAAAGCCAAACTGGGAATGAAAAGTCAAACTACGATGATCTTTACGCCAGCAAAAGTACAAGGCCAACACTATTCCCGGAATCAGCGGTACCTCAGCTATCGCCTTGTGCGGCCCTGATTCCAGGAATGTCCTTGCCCTCATGCTTTACCCTACGTCAAACCCAGGTTCCATTTATATCTAAACCAATGTGGAGACCAAGAAACCTTGTGATGAATTTTCTACCTACTTAAAACCAAGGTTCCATTGATACCAACATGAAAAATCAAGGCACCTTAACCAGAATTTCTCCCTCCTTTAAAACCAAGGTTCCATTTATACCAATGTGAAAGCCAGCTTTGTGCGGGTAAGTGTAAATACACATATACGTGCAGTGTATAACCAACTATAAAAACTTACTAGAGAGAAATTGCAAAACCTTTGAACATGTGTAAAAACTTGCAAAGTTGTTGAATCAAACAATATTTGTCAATTTTGTACCAAGCTGCGCAATTCAGCAATTGGAATCTCTGTCGAGTTAGCCCCACAAAATAGGGCATCCCTGAAATTCAGTACTGCCCTTGAGGTCTGTTTTACGCAACCTGCCCTTATTGGAAAAAAGGCCCAGCTCATGGAGCCTTACCTATTAGAGAACTGCACAAGGGAGGAATAAATGAAGACTAAAATGCTGAGAATATGGTATTGTGTCCTCAAGTCTCAACACTCTCATCCTTTGCTCATGAGGCATGGTCAACCAATTTGGAGTGGAGACAAGTGTAATTTAGAATGGTGAAAGATCACTCCCATAAAATAACGGTGGCTACAAATATTGGAAAATTCTGATGGTGTTTTTTTGAGGCAAAATTTTCACCCTACAACAAAATATGGGCATATTCCATGGTTCCATTTCACTAAATTGTTATTTTAGTGAATATGAAAGGAAGATTTTTCATATGACCACAATAACACATGCACATTGTCTCATTACATGTGATGCACATCTCACTATGTGTAGTCATTAAAAAATGATTCCTTTCTAGTATATTTGGTTCAAAAATAATCAAAGACCTTAAAATATGTGAATGAAAATTTTTATTCATTATGTTGCATTGCATGTGGTTTAAAAGGAGAATATTTTTATTCTTTTAATCATGAGTTTCAATTATTAAAAAAAAAATCTCTTGATTTATCCCAAGTTTTTGGCTTCAAGCAAGCCATATATATATACACTTGGGCTCCACATTTGCTATGCACTACAAGTGACATTCAACCTTTTTCTTTTTTCCTAATCATGTTCCCATTTGGTTTTCAATATCTCATTATCATTTATATCAATTTCAAATTTAATTTAAATTGTATTAAACATTATATCCATGGTGAGTAAGGTAAAAAAGAGAGGTAATTATTTTTTAAAAATGAGGTAGTTATTAGTAAAAGAATGAGGTAGTTAAGTTTGAAAATGAAATAGGACTTTTTTTCATATCCCTACTGGTGGGTAGGGGAAAGGAATAAGGTAGTTATTAAAAAAATGAGATAGTTAAGTTGGGAAACGATGAAGTAGTTATGACTTGTTTCTAGAATTGTTTTTGGAATTTTCCAAGGATGACCATACGATAGATTTTACAAGCTTACAAAAGATTATGTAAAATCACTCATATACTAGCTCCTCAAAATTTCATCACTGGAATATATATATACTAGTGTGAACCCGATGCGTAATGCACCCTTCACA